>Ga0307981_1002035_pt1 | contig 17023 bp, 7 predicted proteins | sample OrgLakmetagen987_FD_201849 | JGI IMG/M metagenome (GOLD analysis project Ga0307981, IMG submission 201849) | Saline water microbial communities from Organic Lake, Antarctica - #987 | ecosystem: Environmental > Aquatic > Non-marine Saline and Alkaline > Saline | place: Antarctica: Organic Lake... | reverse complement strand
ACAATTCGGAGAGAAAAAAGGATTCTTCAACTATTCTAAGAATAGGGATAGGGATAGATGATATGATAGGCTTTGTCCATATTTGGGGTAGTGTGCTTCGATAGGATGTCTGGAGTGTAGTCTTTGGCGCGATCTTTTGGATCGATCGATCGCTCGCTCGCTCGAATGAATCTTTTTCCGAGACATTCCTTTGGCATCTTCTCGTGTTGCTTGTTGTTGGCTGTTGGCTGTTGGCCTTGCTTGGACATACTTGGACATACCGTACTCTACCGGTATTCCAAACAGTACCGTATTTCCTTACCTACCTTAACTCTACCTTACAGTACTGCTACCGTTGTATCGCCAGCGACCAAGGAGAGCCAGGAGAATGACGGACTCCACCAAGAAGACGACAATGTCAACGACAGCGTCAACGACAGCGTCAACGACAGCGTCAACGACAGCGTTTCCATTTCCATTGATTGATTTGATTCCCAAAAAGGAAACCAACGTGCTCAAGTTCTTGGCCGAGCATGCCGCGTACGACGGTCGCAACGTGATTGTGGGTATATTGGATACCGGCATTGACCCGGCCGCGCACGGTATTCGCTGGCAAGCCGACGGCGTTACTCCCAAACTATTGGACGTGGTAGATTGTACCGGATCGGGTGATGTCGACGTGTCGCTCGAGGCAGTGGCGCGCCTGGATACGAAAAAGAAGGTTTACAAAGTGCAAGGCTTGACGGGTCGAGAGCTATTGTTTAGGGCCGATACGGTGATTGCGCCTTTTCCAACGACTGCTAACGATACTGCTAAAGATACTGCTACTGCGACGACTGCTACTGTGACGACTGCTAAAGATACCAAGGAACCAGATACAACAGACGCCAAAACAGTCGCGGTCCGATTGGGCGTCAAGCGCGCTTACGAGCTCTTCCCCTCCAAACTGGCCCACCGCGTCAAGGCCGAACGGCACAAGCTATTTCGGGCCGAAACCTCCAAGTACGCGGCCGGCCTGCGCCGCCAGCTCGCGGCGGAAAAGCAAACCGCGGGCGAAAAGCCCGACGCGGCCCAGATTCGCGTCCGCGACGACTTGCAAGCGCGCTTGGAGGCCGTTACTGCCAACGAGTGGAACGGCGGTAACGGTGACGACAACACCGATCCGGGCCCCCTGTACGACTGCCTCGTCTACTTTGACGGCACGGACTATCGCGCGCTCATTGACGTGCACGAACAGGGCAATCTGCTAGAGGCCCCGCCCATGGCGGCATTTGCCAAGGAACGGCAGTACGGAACCTTTGGGACGCTGGATCAGTTCAATTTCGCCGTGAACTTTTACGACGACGGAAACATACTGTCCATTGTGTGCGACGCGTCTCCCCACGGCACGCACGTGGGAGGCATTACCGCAGCGGCCGAGGGAGAACGCAGTGGGGTGGCACCGGGAGCACAGCTAGTGTCGCTCAAGATTGGGGATTCCAGATTGGGCAGCATGGAGACGGGCACCTCCTTGACGCGAGCGCTCATTGAAGCCGTCAAGCACAAGTGCGATGTCATTAACCTGTCGTACGGGGAAGCAACGAGCATGCCGGATTACGGGCGCTTTATTGCCTTGGCGCAAGAATTGGTGTGGAAGCACAATATCGTCTTTGTCTCGTCGGCCGGTAACAACGGACCCGCCATTTCGACCGTCGGAGCTCCAGGTGGCACGTCCTCGGCCTGTATTGGAGTGGCAGCCTACGTGTCGCCAGACATGATGCGAGCTGATTACAGCATGCCCGTCAATATCAGTGGCGAAGGCGCAACGGACAAGGATGATTCCAATCAAGAGGAGCACATTGGAACTACTTATACTTGGAGCAGTGTCGGACCCACAGCGGACGGAGACAATGGAGTCAACGTGACGGCGCCAGGCGGAGCCATTACTTCCGTCTCCAACTGGTGTCTGCAAAAGAGCATGCTCATGAACGGTACTTCCATGAGCAGTCCATTGGCTACGGGATGCGTAGCGCTCTTGATATCGGCTTGCAAGGCGGAAGGTATACCCATTTCGCCCGCTCGCATCCGGCGGGCTCTGGAAAATACGGCCAAGACGCTTCCCAAGTTGTCAACCTTGCAGCAGGGATGGGGAATGATTCAAGTAGACGCGGCCTTTGAGTACTTGCAATCTCTCAAGGACGAAGACACGGAAGACATTTACTTTGACGTGCACGTGGAGAATCGCAGTGGCAGTCCTAGAGGAATTTATTTGCGGCAGCCGGATGAAGCCAACTTGCGCCAGTCGTTTTCGATTGGCGTCGATCCGAAGTTCCGGCGCGAGGACACTATCAGTCAAGAGATGCAGCGCCGCCGCATTGAGTTTGAAATGCACTTTAGAATTGAATCAACGGCTTCGTGGGTGACAGTGCCCAAGCATTTCATGCTCATGAACAATGGACGCTCCTTCAAGATTGATGTGGACCCGACTGGACTGAACTTGGGAGTGCATACTGCCAGAGTTTGCGGTTACGATTCCGACAAGCCGGATCGTAAGGTGGTCTTTTCCGTGCCCGTGACAGTCGTGCGCTCGTACAAAGATCAGCCCTTTGTGCACCTCGGAGAGCTCGAGTTTCATCCCGCCGAAGTCAAGCGCTTTTTCGTTGTTCCACCGCCAGGCTCGACGTGGATGGACGTGACGATTCGCGACACTCGCAATGCGAACCTGGACGGTGAATCGACGACCAAGTTGATTGTCTTGCACACGGTCCAGATGCTTCCGCACGCAGCGTACCGCGATTTCGAGCACGAAAAGTACTTTCATTTACTTCCTGCCCAGACGGTCGTCTCGTCCATTGCGTTGGAAGAAGGTATCACTTGCGAAGTTGATCTCGCACGGTACTGGTCGACTCTTGGCAGCACCAAGGTGGATGTCTCGATCCAGTTTCGAGGCGTTCGTCCAGTACCGAACACTGTTCACATGCTTTGTGGAGCGGGAGGTTCGCTGGTTCGGATCAATTCGGATTTGAAAGACGAATCTGTCAATCCGACAGCCAAGCTGACCAAGTGGATGACTCCGCTCCGACCCAAAACTGAAGGCGTCATTACGCCTCTCGGTCAACGCGATATCTTGATATCTCGGGACAAGCAGATATACCAACTCTTGTTGACATATGAATTCACTCAAGAGGAAAAAGGATCCTTCACTGCCCGAGCCTTGGGACTGCAGGATATGCTATACGAGTCTGCTTTTGAAAGTCAAATGATGTTGGTCTTTGACGGAGAAAAGAAGTATCTGGGCGTTTGTGACTTTTCTCCTTCTGCTGTTACTGCGCCAAAAGGAACCGTGACGATCCGCATGCAGATTCGTCACGACGACACCTCCAAGCTGGAAAAGCTCAAGGATCTGAATATTTGGATCCAGCGCAATCTGGACAAGGATATATCGCTTTCGACGCATGCCACTCGGGAATCGTTGACCACTGGAAACGCCCCTTTCCGGAAGCGAGTCCTGCGAAAGGGAACGTGTGCAAGTGTTGTGTTTGCCGAGCCGTCCGTCTCAAAGCTTCCTTCGGGCTACAAGGCAGGTGACATTCTTACGGGGACGGCCGCGTATGCAAGCAACGACTCTTCTCTTCCAGGCGATGGCAAGCGACCCGGTGGTTTTGAAATCTCCTACACGGTCGGACCTGCGCCCGAAAAGGTATCGTCTGATCCAGCCACGCCCGAGCCCAAGGACGAACGCTCCGCTGAAGAAAAAATGAACGAAGCCGTGCGTGATCTCAAGGTCGCGCAGCTCGGTAAACTCAGCCCTAAAGAAAAGGAAGACGGACAGTTTGAAGAGCTTTATGCTAAACTTGAAGCCGAATACCCGGATCACCTTCCTCTGCTAGTGGCCAAGCTCAAAAACCTGGATGCGCACAAGAAGCGCAGCGAAAAGCTAAACGACATCGTCAGTGCTGCCAATGCTGTGGCGAGCCTCATCTCGGAGGACGAATTGGCGCTTCATTTCGGCCGAAAGTCCGACAGTGAAGACCCCAAGTCAGTCAGCGAGCGAAAGGATATGAAAGAAAAGAAGAATTTCTTGATTGAGGCCTTGTAAGTCAGCCAACCATTGGCGAATGCATGAAAACCTGAACGCCAACACTCGCGATTGATTCATTCATTCATTCTCTCACCCTTTTGACAGTGCTCGAATGGCGCTGGCGCACGCAGATTCCAAGTCGGACGATGCACCGGCCAAGTTTGACGATACGCTCAAGAAGCTCAAACCTTGGGTGGATATCGATTCGGGCGATAGGTATGCTGCGCTTGTGATCGAGCGAGAGACACGGGCGGGTCGTCTCGGCTCGGTTCTCAAAATCCTCAACAAGCTCATTCCCAAGGAAATCAAGGAAAAAGATGCAATCAAGGTTCTCTCCAGATCGGAACTCATGGAGAAGCGAGCTGCCATATTTGAAGAGCTTGGATTCGATGTCCTTGTCGACTACGACAAGAAGACCCGTGTTATCGCTTGTCCCAAGGATTATGCATTGTTCTAAAAGGTCTAAAAATAGCGTGCCAATTGAAACCATTCCGAAAAAAACGATAGATTTTCTATTATTCTTTCCTAGCGTTGTCTGGCAGCGTTTCGACTCCATTCTGCTGGCGGTTGAACTCCATCTGCTAGAAACCCGCCGAGAATCTTGAGCTGTAGCTCGTCGGACGCACCATTCTCAAAGTCTGCTAGTACACCGTCGCTCACGAGTCCGTCCTTGCAGCATTTGAGAAAGACATTTTCAATGACAGCGTCTCGTTTCCTCGTCGTTGGCATGAGATTAGCGCAAGCTCTTAAAAACAGACTGTAGACAACACAGTCTGCTTCGAGGGCGTCCGATTCTCGTAGCTCCTTCAAGGTATCCACCGCAATCTGAAAGGCAGCCAACTTGTCTTGCGGCTCGCCGTCCGTATACGCACACGCATTCAATAGACTTCGGTAAGCGGATAATGTGGGAGCAAAACTGTCATCTCCGTCTTGATAAAGATCCTTCATGCGATCCAGTAATCGTTTGGATTTGAGCGCCTTTTTTGGATCGCGGGCACGGCTCATGGCGGCCATGGCAGCATTGTACGTTCGCGCCGAAGGTTTCAAGGTACTATCGTCTCCATCTCTCAGGGCTTCTTGAAGCTCCAAGAGCTTTTCCACTTTAAAGGCGACCCCTGCGTCTGATACTCGGCGGTACGCTTGAATAACGTTATAAAACGATTCAGCATTGGGTCGCATTTCCTCTGCACCTTGCTTGTATTGTTCAATCATTTTATACAGGATACCTTCCGCCTCTTTGGCCTTGCCCTTTTGGTAGCTCAGAGCTCGAAGCAGCGCGTTGTAAATCTCAAAACCAGGTTGCCAGTCCTCTTGACCTTGACGAAAGCCTAGTGCCATTTGTTCCATGAGCGACTGAATCGTTGCGACACCCGTCTCCGTGTGTTGCGGCTGGGCAAAGGCTCGCATGACATATAACCACGTCTTGTAGTTTGGATTCAAGGTAGACTCGTTGTCCGGGTCTTCGTCAGCCGCTTCCAAGAGTGTTTCCAGCACGGCCAGTGCCTTATCGGCCTGTCCCGCCATGCCGTAGGCGCGAATCAAGCGATTGTAAATGTACGTGTCGGCCTGCAAGTGCAAGCCACTGCTTTCGATGCGATCCATGACTTGCTCAACGCGATCCGGTTGCTTGCGCTTGGCCCACGCTTCCATGACCTTGGCGTACGATTCGAGATTGGGTCGCGCAATACCTTCCGTCACTGGGTTTTCCATTCGCTGCAAAATATCTTGCGCGTGTTGGGCTCCCTCGGTCGAGGTAGAATAGGCGTGCACTTCGAGTATCAAGTTGTAAATGGTGGTATTGGGCCAAAGTCCGGCATCCTCGGTCATGACGTAGGCTTCGAACATATTGTCAAAGACTGCCGTGGCCTTGGCGACGGCCGTTGGGTCCTTGGATGTGGTCCGTGCCAACAGCGTCAGCTCTTGGTGATAGTCGGCAAACGAACGAATGTTTTCGAGATCGTACTCGTCCTCATCGAGTTCGATTTCGTCTCCCTCTGTAAGCGACTGCGTACTGCTGGAGAGCTGAATAATGGATTCACCACAAGTTGTTGCAAGAGAGAAACGAGGGAGGCCCCAGGACGCGAATGACGACGGTGATTGGATGATACCATTCGCATTCGCTTTGGTGGTCGCTGTGCGTGCCGTAAAGGAGAATCCAAGGCCAGATTTGGCCAAAGCGATAACTAGAGCGGCAGATAGCGTGTACGACGACGATGTTAGCCGCATGGTGAGGTCTAATTGTGAATAGGCAGGGGAGGTGAGTCGATGAACGATTTGTTCCTTCTGTGTGTACGGTACCGGTAGTGTTGGCATCCACTTTGAATGATTGGATGGCTCTCGGACGAGTCCGATCCGGGAATACTTCTTCGTGAATGAGATTGTCCTAGAAGACGTTTAAAAGAACATGCCGAAAGCGTTTCGTATCCGCGCGCGTTTGAGATAAATGCACGTACGTATGATGTATGATAGATAGACGACAGACCAGTTCAGTGCAGTTTTCACCATGATCGTTCGCGTTCCGGGCCTCTGTTGCATCCACCAGCTGTCGTGTAAGAGGTATTAATCACCCCTTAGCATAGAGGTAGAGAGTGGCGACAAGAAAGTCTCGGACGTGAGAGAAACAGAGCTCTAGAGCTACCGTATCGAGAGAGCAAAGATTGGCAAGTGTTCCTCCAGCTCGCTCGGAAGGTAGCGACAACTACAGTATAGACTAGCATAGTAAACATACATAACACTCAAGATGGAGCCTGATCCGAATCAACCAGAGTCCACGACTACCAACGAAGGAACCCCTGCTGTCCTGAGACTGAGACGACGGCGGCTCATCCCTCGAAGCGCAGTCCCTCTTCCTCCGACGCCACCGCGGCCAACGCAAAATACGGAAAACAATACTAGCGAACCAGCCACCGAGCAAGAGACGGCTCTCGCCCGTCTGAATGCCAATGCCGTGCGAATGCGATTGGGATTGCATCTCCGACAACCCAACGGCAGTACAACTGATACTACTCCTACTAATAGTACCAGTACCAGTACGGGTGGAGCCAATGAGACGACCACCACCACTTCGGAAAGCAATACTGCCAACGATCCAGCAGCTGCCACCGCTGAGGGGACGGCTCTGCCAAGTGTGCCAGTACCCACGCGTCGCATTGGTACTTCAGCAGCACGTTATCGGTTGCAAATATCGGCGGTTCAGCAATTGCCCAACTTTGGCAACAACGGCACGAACAGCAACGGCAGTACTACTACTACTAGTGGAGCGAGATTGACAGCAGGACGACGCATTCTTCGATTGGGCAACTCGGCTGATTCCAATCATGCAGCAGGGGTCACACCAAGAATGGTGGCGAACAATAGCAATCGAGCTGGCGTGCCGATTGGAGATACCACTACGAATGAACAACAGCAAGGACCCTTTGTGCCCTATGCCGTCTCGGTGTCTCCATTGACAGGGCAAGCGCTGGCCGATGCTCGTCAAGAACTCGTGGATGAACAAGTGTACCGAGATCACGATAAAGATCTCGATAATTGCAAGGTACGACAGCCAGCCTAAAATGCTGCATTGTTTGGGTCGCTGATTCTTGCGCCTGTTGCTATGTATTGGCTAACCCGTGACTTTATTTGCCATTCTCCTTCTCTTTCTACACTTGCGCGCGCAGTGTCCCATTTGCTTTGAGTTTCTCAAGGACCCGGCTGGCTGCGGACAGTGCACCACTCGCTTTTGCTTCGACTGCCTTTCCAAGGTCCTTAGGACAAATAATGGTACGCAACGCCGCCAGTCAACCGCAGTCTGTCCCGTGTGTCGCAACGACCTGCGAGCCATTCAACGCGACGAAGCCTTTCAACGAGAACTCGAACAGGTTGACTCGATCCCTTGTCGTTACCAGGATTGCAGTGAGCTGCTGTCTCTGACGCAAGTTGCCGAACACGAAGCAGTGTGCTCGCATGTACGTGTTGCTTGTGCATACGCGGAATATGGTTGCGAATGGACAGGAACCCGTAGTGATTGTCCCGAACACGAAACTGAGGATTGTGCATACGGCAATGTCTCGTCTTTGGTGCAAGAGGTTCGAACCGTGCGCGCCGATTATGGACACCGATTCCGTTACGTCAACAACCGACTCCGGGCGGTTGATGGCTTGGTGAATGCGCACGTGCAGTTGGTTCGAGGCAACAACAAGCAGACGAGTCCATCCAATCCGTTGGACCTGTTGGGGTTTGTGGTTGCCATTACATGCGCAACGCCGCATTTTTTGTGGACCAAAAGTCGGTGGACGGCCTTGCATGCAACTCCCGAGGGTCGCGCCATAGTGTTCAATACACTGGCTCTCTTTCCATCGTTGCTAATGGCCGGAAAATTCGTTATCTCGGGTTACAGCAAGCTCACGACAGCTCTGTCGCTGTCTGTAGCTTTGAGTTCCGCGGCCAAGGACGATATTATCGATCTCACTCTGGTGACTCTGATAATTGGATTGCTGGGGCTTCTCGTGGTTGTGTGTGTGCACGTTGACAGTCGCTCCGCTATTCGTTGGCAGATTCTTAGCAATCCCATACTTGGTCAAGGAAGAGCCATCAAGAGTGCTACTACCATATCTTTGATTGCACTCCACGCCTTTGTCTTTGATTGGACCGGTGGAACGCCCGCTTCCGCAGCCCTGTGGCTGTGGGTGACTCTATCGAGTGTTTGTTTCCCGACGGCTGTAGTGGCTGCTTCTGTTCGAGCCAATGCGCATCCTCCTCTCTTGGAAATCCAACTATTTTCGCAAGGACGAGTCGCACTGCCAGTTTCGATTGGCTTGCGGTACGGCTTTGCCGTTGCACTTTTGGGAATATTCCCCTGTGCCGACGCAATCGCTTTTCTGCATTTGGTGCAGAATCGGCTGGGCCTTCGCTTAATTTCGTCCGAGAATCTCAATGCGAGTTATTGCTCGTTCTTTGTTGGCGGGCGCATTGCTATCAAGGCGGCCGAGTGGCTGAAAACTGGACCTACGGGATGGGACTCTGTCGTGGCGACGCTTCTCTTGCTAGCCATGCGCTTGCTGATTCCGCGGCTTGCGATTATCGGAGCCATGATTGGTGATAGCTTGATCGATACCGCAAAGACTCAGCTACTTCCCGATGGGCGTGGTACCAAGAAGGACTGCAGTGGTATCGGCGTCGGCGTTTTTGGTGCATGGATCTTTCTGAGTGTTTTGATTTTGGCAACCAACTATTTATAACTTAGTCTAGCGAGTACAGTAGCAGAGCACTTTTTAATGCCTCTAGATTGTCGTCCACTTTGAAGGTACAGTCATGAAATATCGTTCCATCGCATTCGTAAAGCGTGCCTTGTAGAGTGGAGGCTGAATGATCGTGGGTGCTTCACTTCCGACAACCATTGGAAGACTCTTTCCGACACGCTCCATCTGTTTCAAGATGTCGTACTGTCGCATGAAATCGATGATACCAACGACAAGCTCCATATTCTCTTCGTCCACACCAACGAGAATAGAATAGTCAAGAACGTTGATGATCGACAAGAACAGAGTATCCTGCAAAAAAAGGAATGGACAGTCGTTAGAAAGTGTAAGGTCGTCTCAGTTTGAACCACATCCCAGCCTGCCCGAAGGGTCACTTACGTTGAGGATGCTCATTTGGAATACCGCCTTTGCGCTGTCAGTCATCGGCATCGGACGACCAAGAGTGAATTCCAAAAAATCGCCATCCAAGAGGGTCGCCGTCCCAGATTCCAACTCTGCCTCCCTATTGATGTCACTAGATGCCGAATGTGCAAACCCGCGACCTTGGCGATCTGGTCCCGCGGAACTCTTTCGTCTGTGTCCGCCGGATGGGTCCGACGCACGTGAAGCGGCATCTGTATCGTCGTCTTTCGTTTTATGCATATGCGCTGCGAAACGGCCTCGAAGCGACCCCTTCAGGTCAAAAATTCTACTTATCTTTCGACCAAAGAAAATGTTTTGCATGACCGCAACTTGTTCCATGCTGCGCTTCCCATTGACCTTGTCGTGGATTCCAATCTGGTAAACACCGACAATCTTGCAGAGAACAGTCGGTCTGGTGGGTGGGTGGGAAAGAGCAACAATGCGTTAGAATCAATCTATCACCCTATCAATCACACCTTCAACAAAAGAGTCCACGTTACTTACAACCCATGGAAAAAAGCTTTGGAAAGGTATTCAAAGTACGCTGGTGCACAATCCAGGAACATTTGGAGCTCTGTTCTTGAAATACACTTGATTACAAAACGATCATCAGACGTTCTCGCAAAGCTAGCGCCACTCTTTCCCCCGCTAGCTTCCCACGAGTACGCACTCGACAAACTTTCCACAAAGCTTTCCTCGGCATCGAGGCTGGATGGAGTTGACCCATTTTCCGACAGAAAGACTCGACGGACTGCTTGGAACTGGGTGGCCCAATAGGTCGTACACACGAACTTGCAGGAAGGTTGTCCCTTCTCGTCGAGATCACGAAATGTGTGTTTGATGTGAGACTTGTTCCGAACCAGCATCTGCCTTTCGATGTATTTCTTTTCTGCGCTGCGTCTGCTGGCTTCGGCCGCAGCCTGTGGCGGCGGCGGATTCTTGTCAGACGATTTGGTTGAAGTCTCGTTACCGCCAGTATCCGAGGAACCCGATCCTTTCCACTTGGCGGCTCCGCTACGATCAACCGACGGACTTGGCATATCAATATCTGGTAATTCCATTGGCTGAATCTTCATATACTGCTGAAACTGCTTCTCATACTCATTGGACGACAGAGAGTACGCGATAATTGTACTCCATTGCTCGTCCATTACAGGTACGACAATTCCATCCACACCCGGTGCAAGACGCGGCCGGCCTTCAGCAAAGATTCCAAGATCTACCACATACAAGTCGTCATATTCGCGTCCACCGCGATTGAAAAAGCGATTAATGGCAGACTTGACGGCACCGCCAGGCGTCACCTTGGGTTGCTGCGAAATAGAGGAATCCTGGCTACGACCCTCCGCTACAGACCTGCGCGTACCCAACGATTTAGTCGGCTTTGAACGCGAACTTTGAGGAGTTCGATCCGCCCGCGAATTCACAGACGATCCACTGTTCTGCAATCTCCGACGAGATGCCAGGACGTCTGCGTCTACACCCCGCCCAAAGTCAAGTGAGCTGTCTTGGTCTTCGAAATCATCGTCGTCCTCACCGTCCTGTTGAACATTGGCACTCCCGGGTAGACTCGGAAGTACCTGCGTAATATCGGTTACATTGTATCGAGCATAGTGCTCGTTTAGTTGACGTAAACGTTTCATGCCTTCCAAGAGTTCGTCGGCGTGAGGATCGCCAACAACCGCAGATACGTTGGGACCGATACCACCGTCGGCATTCTGTGAAGTCGAAGCCGCTAACTTTTTCATGGCCGTAATCGCCTGTCCAGCAGCACTGAGTTTCTCGTTCCAAGCAGAGGCGAGCATGAAAAGATAACGTCTTGCAAACCACGGGAAACGCAGCAAGGCTTCATCCGCCATTCCATCATCCTTGCGACGGCACTTGTCGGAAACGGAAGCAATCTTCTCTTGTAGAGTCTTGGCTGCATGGTCAACCTCGGATCCGATTCGGTTCAATTCCGACAGAACCGTCTGCAGATGCTCCGGTCTATTCACAGCTGAGTGGAACAGAGACCGAGCATCCCGTGATATTCTCCCGATATGCTTGTCGAACTTGACGAATAGATCGGAAGAAGACATTGAAATAACATCCAATCTTCGTAGAGTTTCTGATTTGTGGAAAGAAACGTCTAATGGGAGATTTCTCCGGACAAAAACGTTGAAAGGCTGGACTCTCTCGTAGGTAAAGCGTGCCGCAAGTTTACCGCAGCCAAAGTATAACGTAGAATCATTCTGGAGCTGGCATCGACATTGGTGCCCTGGAGCATTCAAAATGGCATCACGATTGTAGAAAAAGACTTCCAGGAACTTTCCAAAAGAGAACTTCCATGTGTTCTCACTGATAAAGACAAGAGGAGTTACCACCTTTCCACAATGTTTACAGTACGTCCATGTGGCAATCGGCTTATCAGTTTCTTCTTCTTCGTCGGACTGTGTACCGTCGTCGTGTCCGCCCCGAACTTCCAACGGAGACGCTGGTAAAGGCTCATCCAATTCCTCCACCATGATATTAATTAATCCGTCGTTATGGATAAAGGAAAGGGAATGGTCGAGCACTGATTTCTTGCAGTTTGGATTTTGACACTTGAGCGACAAGTTGAAGCACGAATCGCGGAGGAACTGCCCCAGCGCAACATCCTGCAGAGAGTAATAACAAATTCCTTTTACTTCCGCTGGGCAGCACTGGGTTTTGTCTGTCATCCACACAGACGTAATTAAAATCGCCTGGTGATCAAAGGCATTAATCTCGACACCCTCTGGGCTAGGCGTGGGATCGCTGCCGTTCCAAGGCCTTACAATACGACCGGCTGGGGCGTTGCCATAGTTGACACAAAGGGAAGAACTGAACGTATGCTGTGGAATAATCTCGTAGTCGGGTCGAAGACGAGCACTTCGTTCCTTCAGGTAGCTTGTCTCCAACCTGAGATTGTATGCCATGTTAACCAAGAATCGAAAGACAGTCTTGACTTCCTTGAGAGTCACTCGGTTCGCTCCACGAAGGACGACGGAGCACCCGAGGTGTTTCGGGCAGCCTTCAAGCATAACATATGTCTGAGCAACTCCTCTCTTTGCCAATCCAGACTTAACAGCCTCGGAGCCGTCCAATACAGCTTCCCCGAGCTTATAAGCAGCAAGTGCAGCCTGGCGTTCGTGATTACTAAGCTCCGGATTCGCCAACAGCGCTTGGATCGAACGCTGCGCTTCAACGCCGTCGCTAACGAAAACACCGGTTGTTTTTTTCTTTACCACCACGGCGCTCGAATCGGAATCAATCAAATGATCTACCCAAACTTCGTTGTCGCGAAAAGCCGCCAAGCGAAAGCGATGACACTTGCCGAGTACCTTGGCTCCAAACTGATTCATGACATGATCTGTGCTCGAAATGACAGTGGCACCCGTCTGCCTCGAGATTCGATTCAACAGCGTAGTCTTTACCCGTTGAATGAGCACCACATCCGCCTTGAGCAAGAGCTCTTGCGCACGACGACTCACGGATCGACCGACGATAAGAACGTCTGGCTTGAGCTTGAGTATCTTGCCAACCAAAATCTCCATGTACTTTTCCTCCTGCTCAAAGAGAGTCTCCAACGATGCGATTCGATTCTCGGTGCGTGTGAATTCAATGCCACCACTCAGCAGCATAATTCTTGGATTCTCAATCTCACGAGCCATGCGCTTGTGACTGACTGACTTGCGAAAGAAAACACCCGACATGTAGGCGCAGTCTTCATAGGAGCCTCCCGGAATAACTTTGACCTTGCAGTACGGACGAATGTCGAGCAAGTCGCCCTTTTTCACATTTGGATCGACTGTTGCACATGCTCTCGTTGCCAACGTCAAGAGTCGATTAATCCATTGGCTCTTGACTCGCTTTCCATTGTCGACAGCATGGTTGCGAGCCAAGTCGCCCCACAACAAGGGTGCGTGAATCCGCAACAACTTTTCCGCCAAGTGCTCTAGGTGACTGGCCGCCGTCAGACCCAAGTGACGCCGTCCTTCTCGAACCGCTTCCAAGTCCTTGTTAGCATTGTTGTTGGGCACGGGCACGGCCACGGCCACACCACTCTTGGATCCCACCGACGAATCCCGCTTCAGAAGAGGCATGGAAATGAGTGGTTTAGCCTTGGCGTTAACATGATCGTCGGAATGATCTGATGCGAGATGCGTCAACAAGCGACCCGCCGCCTGCTTTTCTCGTTCCTCCCAATCTTGCATCGATTCACTGGTTGCCACGGCTGCAGCGATAATCGACTGTTGCTGCTGTTGTTGTTGATGGAGGAACAGTCGCTTACTGGAAAGCGAATGCAATATAGAATCGGCGGTTCCAGCAACGGTACCGTCACCACCTTGCAATTGGTCCGAGGCCGTCTTTCGACCATTGCTCTGGGGTGATTCAAACGCGTCCACCATGGTGTGTAACGGAGCTGCTGCTGCTCCTTGCTGCAGATCCCCAACACTGGTCGAGGATGGCACGCGTCCATGTCTACCGTCTGGCGAGAGAGCGCTGCTACTGTTGTTGACAGCAGCATCTGCATCTGTATCCATATTGGCATTCGGGTTTATGACCACCATGGTGGCCACCGAGGGATCCATTTCGACGAGACCGCCCTTTTGCGCCACTTGTTCGTTGCACATTTTGCACACGCGCATGGTGCTCAGCACGGACCGTTTGGTGACCGACACAAAATAGGCCGAGCAGTTGTTGCAAAAGACTTGTCCGCAAAGTCGACAGTGATGGCGGCGGCGAAATACGGTAAACTGCGTATCGCAGGAATAGCACTGTTTGCACAGTTGATCGGGCATCCAGTGTTGGCGGTCCTTGTCGGTAGCATTACTCGCCAAGGCCAAGGCGTCATGATCGTCGTCACTGCTGGTAGTGCCCTCGTACTTCGTTTCGCCGTCTTGTGCCCTATTGGCAGTGTGTGGTTGGCGAAGGGTGGAAAAGGAGGTGGTGCTGAAATAGCGACGCGACGCCGTGCTCGTGTCGGTGGCTGCAGGAGTATCTGTCAAGAAAGAGGTAGAAGCAGTCGTTGCGTTGTGACGAACAGCGTGTTCGGTATCCTTGGTTTCTTCCGTTTGGCTCCTACTACTACTATTACCGTAGACCCATTCTTGACGACGTTCCGACGCTACGGGCGGAGTACTACCCAAGGTCTTGCCATTACTGCTACTGCTACTAGTATTGGTAGTCGTTGGTCGCAAGGCAGTGGACACTCCCCCACTACCGATTGTCTTCCACAAGGATTGTTCGTCCGCGTCCCAATCTTGCGTTGCTGTTACAGAGTCCTGACGTTGTTGCTGTTGTTTTTGCTGCTGCTGCGACTGTGGTCCTCCAGCACCAGCACCAGCATTGTTCGTAGTAGTACTGATCGCTCCTCTATTCGGTGAAGCTGATTCCATCCTGGCGGGTTGCGGCAAAGCCTCACTGTCGTCCAATTCATAATTCGCAGTAAGTTGCGAGTGATTGTCGTTATTGGTCGGACTCGTGTTGCTGTAGCCGCCCAAATTCAACCAGTCTGGCGAGTGCGCCTGTGCCACCACCGACCCCCCGCCGGCACTCGCAACGTGACTTCCGTAAACGGGAAACTGCGTCAAGAGCTTGAGCGCGAGCTCATCGTCGTTGGCGACTCCAGCTGCCGCCAGTTCGCGTTGGTGTGCCGTCACGGCTAGACGAAACACGCTGCCATTTCCCACTGCTTGTGTCGTGAACAACGAGGCAGCAGTAGCAGCAGTAGTAGCAGTAGCGCTTCCCACTTGGCTCGATGCGGGCGTGGCGTTGCGACTGGTGCTGGACCAGCCCTGGAACCATCCGTTGTTCATGCTCATGTCGCTCTTGCGATACTGCTGTACTCTTACTGTACTCTTACTGTATGATAGCGCGTGTGTGAAATATGGTAGAGTACTAGACTACTTGACTTGCTTACTACTGTCGGTGCTCGTCGCTCGTCGTCGAGGTCGAAGGAGCTATTTTGTAGAGCTTGGAGGGAGAAATGAAAAAATAGCGCGAAACCCAGAAATTGGAAAATCATCATCGAAAAACTAGAACGAATCCAGATCCTCCCCCCGCCCGGCAGTCCCCACATTATACCGCACCTCTACGGTACCGTACTCAAGGCGACGATTGAATTCATTCCGTTCCGGGATGCGTTCCGTAGAAACGACTCGGTCGTGGAGAGCGAGGGACTGAACCAATTCCATCGAACCGTCAGACTGGATGGATTGGGAATGTTGAATACATTGCTGTCCGCAGGCAGCCACACACTACCGCCGCCACATGGTACTAGCTATTGGGAGATAGATCCATACGGTAAGCTATGCGTGGTCTCGTTGGACGATCGCCTCTTGGGAGCGGCACCGGGCATGGCAGGCACAGAGGTCCACTAGATGACCGCCATATTCACACCCCAAAAGACGAGATCGACCAGTAAAGTCTAGTACTACTACTTCTAGCAGTGCTGTACTACCGGTACTGGTAGTCTACCGGTAGTACCGTAGTATGGTGTAGACGAACAGCCAGCCACAAAGGCCACTTCTAGAGACGAGCTTTGTATCATCAGAATCGTTAGTTAGTCACACCACTCGTCTACTTGGATAGATTTTAGCCTTTGTTGCATTTGCGTGTTTGGAGTTGTATTGCTACTACGTACAGAGACTACAAGAAACGGCGCCAGACGTGCTACTACTAGTCAGCTTTTCGGGGATAGGGAAGATTGTTGGGATTGTCCGAGTACGGATGCGGCCTCTTCCAACCGGACGGAGGCAACAAAAAGGCAACGGCAAACGACGCAACGACGCCGGCGACCAAGTGCTTGGCGTAGTCTTGGTACACGTAGCATGCCACCGGCAAGACAATCAAGACAAAGCTGGAGAAATTGATAAAGATGGACTTGATGTCCGTGCCAGCTGTGGAATGCAATGCAGCGTTAGTAACAATAATGTATGAAATGGACAATGGAAAGCTGTGAGTCACTGCGTGCTCGGCACGTTATCGATTGTCGTCACGTGTGTTTGTGTTTTAGCGTCTACCGTAGTACAGTACTCACAATGGTACGAATCTTTGTTGGATGCGGACATGGTTGCTTGCTCTCTCTCTTGCCAGACTGTACGTTAGTTACTCGACTATAGAGATTATGGTACGATGGTATGATACCGTAGCGTACGGTACGGTACGTTGTTGTTGTTGTTGTTGTTGATGTTGACGAGAGGTGACAAGTAAAGTGACAAGTTAAGTGACCACCAGATGAGAAAGAGACGATGTCGACGCCGACTGACGACATTGACGTCGTGTCGCACCGGTCAAAAAAAGCCCGCGAAAAGAAATGGCGGGAAATACTGTACATATA
>Ga0307981_1002034_pt1 | contig 17030 bp, 18 predicted proteins | sample OrgLakmetagen987_FD_201849 | JGI IMG/M metagenome (GOLD analysis project Ga0307981, IMG submission 201849) | Saline water microbial communities from Organic Lake, Antarctica - #987 | ecosystem: Environmental > Aquatic > Non-marine Saline and Alkaline > Saline | place: Antarctica: Organic Lake... | reverse complement strand
ACCACGCTGGCCAAATGGGTACGGCTGCATCCGTACAACATCAGCCAGAAAGTAGAAATCATTGTTGAGCACTTCCGAGCAAACGTGAAGCATCTGCTTGATGGCCAGGCCAAGGCCATGGTGGTCACTAGCAGTCGGCAGGAAGCCGTGCGTTATCAACTGGCTATGCAGGCCTACGTCAGCGCTCAGGGCTATCAGGACGTTCACCCTCTGGTTGCCTTCTCTGGCTCCATCTTCCCAGACGATCAGATCCCTGAAGAAGTCACGGAAACCAGTTCGCTTTTGAACCCGGGCCTCAATGGTCGTGATCACGCTAAGGCGTTTGATACCGAGCAGTACAACGTGATGATCGCAGCTAACAAGTATCAGACAGGCTTCGACCAACCTAAGCTATGTGCGATGTATGTGGATAAGAAGCTACAGGGAGTGGACTGCGTCCAAACCCTGTCTCGGCTGAACCGGATATTCCCAGGTAAAGAAACGTTTATCCTGGACTTTTTTAATGACGCTACAGAAGTCCTGGAGTCGTTCCGGGATTACTACACAACCGCAGAGCTATCCGATGTATCTGACGCCCAGGTTGTCTATGACTTACAAGAGAACCTGGACGAGGAAGGCATTTACCACTGGGATGAAGTGGTTGCTTTTGCCCAAGCTTTTTTTGATCCAAAGGCTCAGTCTTCTAAACTCAGCTACTACTGCCAGCCCGCCCGAGAGCGCTTCACGAAACGGTATAAGCTACTTCGTGATGAACGTGCAAGTGTCAGGGCCGAACTGGATCAGGCCAAAGCTGATGGCAATACAGTGGGCGCAAAACAGACGGAAGTGTTACTGAAGGAGATCGGGCAGAGTATTGATCAGCTCGATTTGTTCAAGAAGAACCTTACGAGTTTCGTTCGTGCCTATGAGTTCTTATCTCAAATAGTGTTCTTTGAGGATCCAGAACTTGAACAGCTTTGCGTATTTGCCAAGCACTTAGTGCCGCTGTTACGTCCGGAGTCCTTGGATGAGGATGTGATCGACATTTCCGAGTTAGAGCTGACGCACTACCGGCTGACCAAGCGGAAAGAACATGAGCTCAGACTTGAAGATGAGGAGGACAGTGAGGGACTAGATCCAATTTCAGGGCTTGGCTCTGGTAAGCCCCATGATCCTGATAAAAAAAGGTTGTCTGAGATCATTGAAAAGCTGAATGACATCTTTGGTGCAGAAGTCAGTGATGAGGACCAACTGCATTTTGCTAAAGGCATTGCTGATCGGGTACGCCGAGACGACGATGTGATGGCTCAGGTGAATAGCCATTCTACTGAACAGGTGATGCATGGACTGTTCCCGAAGCGGCTAACGGACTTAGTTCTGGACTCTATGAACGACCAGGAAAAGTTGTCGATGGAAGTTTTGGACAACCAAGGAAGCCAGAAGGCTTTCGCCTTATTGATACTTCGTCTACTCACCAGCGACAGTGGCTCCGTTTCAGCTTCATCGTCCAATGACTAAACTGGCATGGTTTTAGGTTTTAAAAATTTGATCCAAAGAGCTATAGAAGAATGATCAGTAAATATTTATCAGCTTGTAAGGCTGCTGTTCTGGTTTGCTTAATCCTCAGTTCACTTGCCGAAGCTGAGCTGGTTAAGAAATCTGACAGCAGCTTATGTCATCCTCCTTCAAGCCCATGGTATGAGCGAACCGATAACTATACGGCGTTCAAGTCACTAGAAGGGTGTATTCAATCAGGGGGCAGGTTGCCTCAAGGCGTCTCGATCCATACGGGCAGCGAACAGGCGTCAAGCCAAAGGGATCAGGAATACACCCGTTCTGCATTCGGTCATGGCTGGGATGATTCAAATGGTGACTGCCAGGACAGCCGTGCTGAAGCCCTGATCGCTCAGTCCAGTACGAAGGTCAGGTTTGCAGATGAACGCCGTTGTAGGGTTGTCACAGGCCGCTGGATCAGTCCGTTCACAGGGAGGGTTATTCAGAACGCATCAGATATCGACATTGATCATGTGGTTCCGCTGAAATGGGCCTGGGATCATGGAGCTGACACCTGGTCTAGCGACAAACGTGAGAAGTTCGCCAATGATCCGGTGAACCTGTGGAGTGTGGAGCTATCTCTTAACCGGCAGAAGGGGGCCAAGGGGCCGGAGGATTGGTTGCCGCCTGCTGGCCAATGCGGCTATGTTGCTCGGTTCGTGCGAATCACAAAGCAATATGGCCTCAAGCCTGACCTGCAAGACACAGCTTGGATGCAATCATTTGTTAAGGAGTGTCGGTCAAAATGAACGACGAACTCTAAAATTTGTCGCATTAGGAATTTTTGGTCAATAGTCTGAGGCATTACTGTAGAATTTGACGCTGGTTTAGATGCGCCCTAAATATTACTCTTATATGTTCTGGGTTATGCAAGCTTGAATGTCGTTGACGGTTTCTTCAAGCAAGTCATAAACAGTGTAAAACCGTTTAGGAACTTTGTCCGTCATTGCGATCCACCCTGATATAACGTCTGGGTAACCCTCGTTCTGTGAATGGAATATTCGTTGAAGATCAGTATATATATAATGTGTACCAGTACTGTTTGCCGTTACTGTAAGCAAAAAAGCCAAGGTCACGGGTGCCTTGGAATCAAGTGAGTGGGGAATGCGACCGGCTGTTTTAACATGGTTCTGGCTACTTTTAATAATAAGTTCAGTAGCCTTAATTGTTTTCTTCTCGCTTTGGCCATGCAATAACCATGAGGGCGGTCCTAGGATAACTTTTGCGTATGAAAAAATCTTATCCTCCCCAGTTGCGTATGAAAGAATCTTATCCTCCCCAATAGCTATTGGGTCATTTTTAATGTATTCCCGAACACAGTACTCCATGTCAAATTCCTGAGAATAAGGCTGAGGTTGTTTAAATTTAACCTCAATTAAAGACCCATCCTCATCAAACATGACGTTCGTATATTGGCTACGGTCAATCGTTGCACAGCCAGAAAAGGTCAGTACGATAAAAATTGCAAATAGATTTTTCATAAGATATATCATCTGATTCGAACGGTTTAAACCGCTATGTATTTTTTAACTATCTGTGTGCTAAATTCAATAATATCAAAAGCAGCCTGGGGATTATACCTTGGTAATGATTGCTACCGCCCAGTTGTGCGGTAGCAACTCATCAAGATAGTGCGATCCTTGCCGGCAAACGAACCAGCGTAAGCCATCTCTTACGCGACCTTCAGAAATCGCCGCTAGTGCACCCTCACAGAATCCGTACACTAGTTGTGAGCCATTTGGTCAGGATGACTAGGGCTCACCGCCGGCAGGGATGCCAGGCAAGCGCGACACCTGCATAGTGGTGTGACTTCAGGGAGAGTCCTGGCATCTTCGACTTTCTTGTCATGTAATATCCGCTCGCCTTCTCTTCAGCCCAATCGGTTTATGTAGAGTGACATTAACAGTGTGACGGGGGTTAACTGCTGGGGGCCTGTGCACTCCATTAACACGTACACTCGTAGAGTTGCCATATACTTTGATTATGTGCAGTAAAGATGAATCAGCTTAATGGGGAACTGCTGATAAATGCCGATTAACCGTAATCGGGACCTATCGATTTAGGAACGGGGCCCGTAAAGGAGTACCAATTTGAGTGCTTCATCAGAATGCTTTGATTCTGCTATTTCCTTTGCCGTTTTGCCCCAGTAGTTCTGTGATTCGGTGTTTGCACCTAAAGCTAATAACCATTCAGTAACATCCATACGATCTTTTTTTAAGGCTGCATGCAAAGGGAGCTGTTCCGCCGAATCTGGATTATTGACAATCTCCTGTAATTTGTTAACGGAAGATCCCTGTAGCGAGGCTCTTAACTCTTCTAATGTGGCACCGCTTTTGATCATATCTACAAGAAGATCAGTCTCCGGGGCTACAAAACTATTAACGTCTGAGCCTAGAGTTGTTGGTTGATTTGATATTTCTTTTTCAAGTTGACTGAGAACGTGGGTTTCATCCTGTAAGGCTTGAATACGCAGTCCGATATACTGAAAAGTCTGTTCTTCTGTGTCGCCCTTTGCCTGTTTCAGGGCCTTTAGCCACAGCGGTTTATGTTTATACCCATCGGCCATTTCTTGAGCGACTAATGCGTATAGCTTCTCCTTGAACTTTCTGGCTGCCACAGCTTTGCCTTTAAGTTTGTCGAAAACGCCCTCTTGATAGGTATCATCTCGCAAAGCTTGGATACGTAGGCCTATATACAGAGTAAGCTGTTTTTCAGTGTTTCCCCTTGACCGCTCAACAGCCATCAACCACAAAGCCTCGTTTCTTTTCCCAGTCGCCATTTCCTGTTCTACTATTGAGTATAACTGCGCCTCTGAATTCCTGGCAGCCACAGCTTTGTTTTTAAGTCTGTCTAAAATACTCATCCAATGTCCCATTTTATTGCTGTTGTTTTCAGAACGTCTGACAGACGTTGCATGATGGTCTCAACCAGGGTGGTTTTACCGGTACCGCTGTAGCCTTCAATAACAAAGGCACCTTCAGACGGGTGGGCGATGAACTTAACGAAGGCCTCATAAGCAGTTTGCTGGCCTTCAGTCAGTATCATGCTCATGAGACTGTTCCTTTTATGTTTTGTAGTGAATAACTTTACCCACCTTGGCTTTGAAGCTCGGGTTGTCGTTGATCAGCCAGACGATAGGAGATTTGGGGTTGGTGTAGTGCTGACGGAATTGACCGTCACTGAACACCAGTAACACTTTGGGCTTGTTCTTTGTAGCCCAGTCCATGACCAGTTCAATGCGTGTACTGCCGTAGTTTGCGCTTATCATCCACTTACGGGAACGGAATCCGAACACTGGCCAAGACCAACACAGCCAATAAGCTGTGCGTTTCGGGGCCATGAAGTTCCGGTCGATCCAGACCAAAACCAAAGTACAGAATGGCATTACCATCGATCTACAGGTTAATGAGGGTGAAAGACACCACACTGACTTTTCCAGGGAACAGGTAGTTCACCGGTGCCAGTACGCCAAAGTGCAGGGGTGTGATGGGCATGATTGCTCCTCTGGTTTCGCAAGCTGGGGGGGGCAAAGGCCAGTCCTATAAATAGCAGGATGGAGATGCCATTAATGGCAGTGGGATCTTCAGCCATGATAGAACAACAAATTTGATCGTGGATTCCCGGTCGCAGGCAATCACCTGTCTAAAACAAGCACATTTGGATTAAAGAGTGGGATACACCAGATCATCGTGATGCAAACGGTACTCGACCAGTTCAGTAAACGGGATTAGGCACGAAATTCTCTTGCGTGGTCACTCGGTTTGGCCCTTTCTTATATGCATGAAATCATGCCCAGTAATCTGATGTCATCAGAACCATTGGTAAAAGGAAACCAATAATGATGCCGGTTGTCGCGGCCTGTTCACCACGCCTACGTCCGACCGCACCACCGATCAACCCTATAATCAGAACGGGAACCATAGAGCCAATTGCTCCGGCAATATGACCTGATGTGAGTTCCGTCGAGTTGAGGATTAAGTGGCCGACGACACCTAGGAAATACAAAAATGCAACGGTGATCCATTGTGCTCGATTGAACATGGATGCTCCTGCTAGAAAAACTTTAAGGACCAGACTTTTCGTTGCAACGTGCGTTAGTTACAATCTCAATCCGCATTGGGTTTGGCATCTTAAACCGCCAATGAAGGTTAGTTAAAAAACTTAAAAAGTCAACGACTTGCGGCCATTAAAGTGATGTTTAGAAAGACTTGTGTTTAGGTTCTTATCTGATTGTTTTAGATTGTAGAGGCGACACAAATTGTCGAAGCGCGGCGATCATCCAGTGACCGTTCTGTGTCATACCCTTAGAGGCCTGCTTGCTGTTCAGGGAACTAACTGAACGCAGGGTATGCCGGTGGCCCTGGTGGTTGCCTTCTACTTTGCCGGGGGCGCGTTGGAAGGGGTGGTTGGTCGGATGAAATCCAAGGGGTAATCCCCGATAATCCGCCGTCACGACACAGCCCCTCTCCATGAGGGGCTTTTACTTAGCAGGCAAAACTGTGTACAGCCTCATGTACAGCCAGATCAGAAACATCTCCTAACTGGTTGATGTATAAGCTCTCTTCAAGTCCGGCCCCGGCACCATCTATTATCGCATTACTGCCGTGTGTACTGAGCTCATTCAAATCCTGCTACCGGCCTGTTTCAGATCAAGCGCAAGGCGCCGCGCAGTCCGATACCGCTTCACTTCGAGCCAACCGTGCACAGCCAATGCGGTAAAGATGATGGCCCCGCCCACAAAGCTCATGGAAGGCGGCACTTCGCCCAGAAACATCCAGACCAGCAAGGCACCAAATACGGTTTCCATGAGCAGCATCAGGCTGACTTCCGCTGCGGGAATGTAACGGGGTGAAATCTGGATCATGATGCTGGATACCGGCAGGAAAACCAGGCACAGCAGCGCAATGTAGAGGAAGTCCTGCAAGGGCGGGATGACGGCACCACCCATCAACGCCGAAACCGCAGCCACCAGCGACGCGCCGAACATGAGCATCACGCTCATGTCGCTGTCAGGCTGGGAGCGGGCGACATTCAGGTTGGTTGCCAGTGCAATAGCGGCGACGCCGGCCATGATCAGTCCAATCGGGTCGCCCTGGCCCCATTCGCTGATAGCCATCAGGGTGGCACCGGCCACGCAGACGATAATCACCACCCAGGTACGCCAGGGCAGGGTTTCTTTCCAGACGGCCCAGGCTATCAGTGCAGCGATCATGGGAGCCATGTTGAGGATTACCAGTACATTGCCGGCGGCGGTGTTTTTCATGCCCATGACAAAACCCAGGGTGCTCAGTGAAAATGCCACCGCGCAGTAAATGCCTTTCTTGCCGCAGCGGCGAACTTCCGCGATCAAACGGCCGGGGTAGCGGGCCGCACTGATCAACAGGAAGCTGGCAGTCAGCAGCAGGCCACGCCAGAACAGGAAAACCACCGGGTCAACAGACGTAATCTTTACCAGCAGCGCGTCCGGAAGAATAAACAGTACGCCCAAAGCGGCAATGGTCAGTCCTTTTACCCGCGTGGTTTGCAAAGGGCTGTCCTCTGGTCTGGTTGGTTTAACGGCAATCCGATGATCTCAGGGACAGCCGGTCGCCTATCTTGAGTCCCTGATCTTCAAAATAGCCCTGGTTCATTTCCAGGGCCAGGTGAAATGGCACTCCGGCTTCGTAGGTAGGGCAGTTCCGGCCCTGATCTGAACGGCAGGGATCCATCTGGCGTATCGCGCGAATGGTCCCTTCGCGATCCAGATAAGCAATATCCAGCGGGATCAGTGTCTGATACATCCAGAAGCTATGGTCGGCGCTGCACTCATTGCTGTACACGAACAGCATGCCGGCACTCTCCGCGAGGGTTTCCCTTCCCATCAGTCCGCTACTTCGCTCGGCTGAGGTTCTGGCAACCTCGATGGTAATCGGCAAGGCCTGTTTCGTTGATATCAGGCAGGCTTGTTCGGCCGTAAGACTTTGACGGCCGGGCAGGGCGGCCAGACAGCCGGAGAACACCAGTCCCAGCAACGGAAGTGACCACCTCAGGATAGGGTTCATTGCCAGCCTGGCCTTCATGACCGTAGCCGGTAGCCCGTTTTGAAAATCCACCAGACACCCACCATGCAAGTACCCAGAAAGAAGAACGTCATCCCCACACTGACACCCACATGAACATCAGACACGCCGTAGAAGGCCCAGCGGAAACCGCTGATCAGATACACCACGGGGTTAAGCAGACTGACGGTTTGCCAGGCTTCCGGAAGCATATCAATCGAATAGAAAGTGCCCCCCAGAAAAACCAGCGGCGTCACAATCATTAACGGCACGACTTGCAGCTTTTCAAATCCGTCAGCCCAGATGCCGATGATAAAACCGAACAGACTGAAGGTGATCGCGGTCAATACCAGAAAAGCAAACATCCAGAAAGGATGCAGTACGTCGTAATTCACGAACATTTTGGCGGTAATCAAAATAATAATGCCAAGAATGACGGACTTGGTGGCAGCGGCACCAACATACCCCAGCACGACCTCAAGGTAGGAAACCGGTGCGGACAACACCTCATAGATGGTGCCGGAGAACTTTGGCATATAGATGCCAAAGGACGCATTGGAAATGCTTTGCATCAGCAATGACAACATGACCAGACCCGGAATGATGTATGCGCCGTAGCTGATGTTATCGATATCACCCATACGGCTGCCGATGGCCGACCCGAACACCACAAAATACAGGCAGGTCGAGATCACCGGTGAGGCAACGCTCTGCATCAGGGTTCGCCGCATTCTGGCCATTTCAAATTTGTAAATCGCACTCACACCATGAAGGTTCATGAGGATAAGGCTCCTGAAAAAGAAGATTGGCGTTATTCGTGTACCAGATTGACGAAAATGTCCTCGAGGGAACTCTCCCGGGTTTGCAAGTCCCTGTAATCGATTCCGAGATCGCTGAGCATGCGCAGCAGACGGGCCACACCGGCCTGTTCCTGCTGTGAATCGAAGGAATAAATCAGTTCATAGCCGTCGCTGGAAAGGGATACCGGTTCGAGGGTCAGCTCGCCGGGTACCTGCTGAAGCGGAGTCTGAAGATGAAGCCTGAGTTCTTTTTTACCCAGTTTGCTCATCAGACTGGCTTTGTCCTCCACCAGAATAATTTCACCGTCACGGATAACGCCAATTCGATCGGCCATTTCCTCGGCTTCTTCGATGTAGTGGGTGGTCAGGATAATCGTAACGCCGTTTTCCCGCAGCTTGCGGACCATGTTCCACATGTCCCGACGAAGCTCTACGTCTACCCCGGCTGTCGGTTCGTCGAGGAAAAGAATCTGGGGCTCATGTGACAGGGCTTTTGCAATCATTACCCGGCGTTTCATGCCGCCGGACAGCGACATAATGCGGTTGTTACGCTTATCCCAGAGAGAAAGATCCCGTAGGACCTGCTCGATGTAGCCAGGCGACGGTGGCTTGCCAAACAGCCCACGGCTGAAGCGAACGGTGTCCCAGACGGTTTCGAACGAATCGGTGCTCAGCTCCTGGGGCACCAGGCCGATGCTCTGCCTGGCTTTGCGATAATCGCGGATAATGTCGTATCCGGCGGCTTTAACGTCGCCAGAAGACATATTCACAATGCCGCAAATAATGCTGATCAGCGTGGTCTTGCCGGCACCATTGGGGCCGAGCAAGGCAAAAATCTCGCCGCTTTTGATATCCAGATTAATGTCTTTTAAGGCCTGGAAGCCGTCACCATAGGTTTTGTTCAGGTGTTTTACGGAAATATCCGGTTGCACGGGGGTGTCCTGTGGCTGAGAGTTAAAAAGCAGGCTAGTTTCTCATGCCGGCTATTCTTTTAGGAAGCTTCCTATTTTGGCAAAATTACAGCAAGCGCTGGCCAGTCAATCGATTTGAAACTGTGGGGTTTTAACAGGTCGGCATGGTCTGCAGCGCCAGTTTTTTCCGGATAAACCGGCCCAGAATATCCACACCGATGTTCAGAAGGGCGGTAATAACGATCAGAATCATCGCCCGGTCAAACTGAATGTTCTGAATGGCGCTGTCCACATAGAATCCCAGGGTGTAGATACCCAGGATGCCCAGAATGGCGGTTTCCCGCATGATGATTTCCCAGCGATAGAACAGAAATGCCAGAAACGAGCGATAGACTCGCGGTACCAGCTCATAGGTATAACGGTTGACGCCCGTAACAGCATCCGGTCGCAGCTGAATCGCACTGGACTGACGGCCAATCAGGTGCCCGATAATGCCACCGTTGTGTAAAGCCAGCGCCACGATGGCTGGCAACATCGATGGCCCCCAGAGCTGGAGTAGAATGTAAGCCAGAATGTACTCTGGCGTGGAACGCGCAATGACCAGGAATACGTGTCCACCAGTACGCCGAACCGGCCCGCCGAAATGATTGGAAATCAGCGGGAATGCCAGCAGTGCAATAATACCGGTGGCCACCAGCGCAATCTGGGTGAGCACCACGGTGTTCCAGATTCCAGGCAAAGCCTCGTTGACCATGACATCACTCAGCCAGGGCATCAGCCCGGCCAGGCCATCCCCGTTTTTCAGGGGCGAAGGCACAATATCCTCCGTGAAAAACCGTTCTACGTTGCCCCAGACGATAGGCAAGCCCTCGCCGAGCAAGAAAGGCGCGCTCAGAATGTAAACCGGTAACAGTTTGGGTTTGACCCAAAGCGGCATGGTGGCGATCAGCACATAAAACAGGATAAGCATGGCACCGGCTTCAGAATAATGCCCCTGCGAGAAGGCAGACTCGAGAAAGAAACCGAGGGTTGGCAGGCCAACAAATCCCAGTATTGCGCTGGACCGTAGGCCACACTCGAGGCGGTAGGCCGTGTAAGTTCGAAGCTGGACCCAGCAAGCCGGTATGCGGGTGTAAAGAAAACTGGAAACAATCCCGGTGCCCGGTGGCAGTAAACGTCCGGGTGTCGGATCAGTTTCATCCAGTATTTCGGAATAGACTTTGGCAAAAATGCCCGAATAAGGAATGGCAATGGCCAGTACGCCAGTTAACGGATGAAATCCGAAAAACTGTAGAAAAATCAGCGCCCAGAACAGCTCATGAATGGCCCTGATGAAAGCGCAGAAAGTCCGGATGATCGGGTTGGTGTAAATCAATGACAGTAAAAATCCGCACAGGCTGCCCAGTGCGACACCGACAAACGCAAAGGCAACGGTTCGCAGAAGTGCGACGGCCACGCCTTCAGAACTGAAAAAGTCTGGTGTGACGATTCCCAGAAATAACCGCCCGAGATCCTTCCAGGGATTTGCTGACGTGATTGCAATATCGGCAAAGGCCAGCCCGACCAACGCGATGGCAAGAAATATTAAGCTGGCTCGGACAGTGGGAGATGACAGCATGGGCGAAATCAGTAAAGGGGTGAAATATCGGCAGGAGTCAGGCGATCACTGGTCTCGTCCAGTGCTATCTGTCCGTCCTGGATGCCGACGATCCGAGTGCAGTATTTGAGCGCGAGCTCCACATCGTGAAGGGCAATGACGCTGGTATCGAATCTTTGACTCAGCAAATCCATGACAAGGTGCGCCATCGGTCCATCAAGCGCGGACACAGGCTCATCCGCCAGTAAGAGTGAAGATTGCCGGAACAGAGCCCTGGCAATCGCCACACGCTGGCGTTGTCCGCCGGATAGCGAGGCGGTCGGGACCCAGATCTTTTCCCCGACGGACAACTCCTTGAGCAGCGCGCGCACCGAGGATCTGTCACGGGCAAACGGACGAATCAGCGTCAGGGTGTTGTACCAGGCTGAGTGAGCATCCAGCTGGCCCATGAATACGTTATGGAACACAGGGAGTGCGTTAACCAGCCCCAGGTCCTGAGGCACCAGCGACGATTCACGACCGACCTGTTGATGGATCAGACTGATCAGCGTCGATTTGCCCGCGCCACTGCGGCCCACGAGGGCGACGCGTTCGCCGTTTTTAACACTCAGGGAGAGCGGACCAATGACCCGCTCTCCTCCAAATGTGGCCGATAGGCCCGTTAGGTCAAACCCTGACATCAATCGATGATTCCGATCTGCTTACCGACCACTTCAATGGGCTTATAGGCGTCGTTTGAGACCGGTATGAAGCCAGAGCGAGGAAAACTGTCCAGAAGTGACTTGTCTTCCATCTCCAGCAGGGCTTTCTGGACCTTGTCTGTGAAACCTTCTCCAAAGCGCTCATCCGCATCGCCACGAATTGTCCACTGGTAGTTCGGATAGCTGGGCGTCGTCCAGATAACTTTGACGGCGTCAGTATCAATATTTCCGTTTTCCATCTCCTTGTTCCACACCGAGAAATTGATAGCGCCGGTTTCATAGGTACCGGCTTCTACCAATCGCAGAGTCCGTGTGTGGTTGCCGCTGAAGCCGACACGTGAAAATACGTCTTCGGGGGCTTCGTTGAAGGCTTCACGAATATAGTACTCAGGAATCAATCGGCCAGACGTAGAGCCTTTGGAGCCGAAAGTAAAGGTTTTACCGCGTAGCTCGTCGGTCAGTTCTTCGGTTTCTTCCAGCCCTGTGCTGCTGTGGGCGATAATGTGCGAGTAGAAAGCCTCGTCTTCCACGCCTTGCGCGATGGCCTTGGAACCGGGCACCACGGAGCGTGCCTGAACGCCTGACAGGCCGCCGAACCAGGCAAGCTGGACCTGATTGTTGCGGAATGCTGAAATTGCAGCAGCGTAGGATTTAACCGGGATATAGCGAACGTCTACGTCCAGTTTCTCTTCCAGGTAGTCGGCAATGCCACGGAAGCGTTCAACCAGTTTGGTTTCATCTTCGTCAGGGATTGCTGTGAATACGAGAGTTTGCGCTGAAACAGCAGCCGAAGAAGCAAAAAGAATAATGCCTGCCGCAGCCAATTTCCGTATCAAATTCAGGGTCATTTGAATTTCCTTTATGTCAAAGATGTATTGTTCGAGAGTGAGTTACCTGAGGATTTCAGATTTCAATAAAATAGCAACGCGGTTCGGGACTTGATTCAAAACAAGCATGAATGACAGAAAGTGCCGCTAATAAAGGCGCGAACAGCATACCGCGATTTACGCTTACTCGGAACATCTATACGATTCCTTTAAACAAACAGGTTATCCCCCTGAAAATTTTTTCCACTGTACTCAACGCGAGACTCAACACGAGAGAGACTGATGCACATTGTCCTGATTACACCGGCGCCGCCGGGATCCCGCGCGGGCAATCGCGCCACGGCAGAGCGATGGGTCGCTCTGTTGGAGAACGAAGGACACAGTGTCAGTGTTGTTACCGACTATGCGGGCGAGCCTTGCGACCTGTTTATCGCCCTGCATGCCTGGCGCAGCCACGAGGCGGTGTTGGGCTTTCGTGAAGCGCACCCGGAAACACCTTTAATCGTTGCACTAACCGGTACTGACATCTACGACCACCAGCATCGGTTCCCGCCGGAAACCCTGGGAACCATGGATCTGGCGGATTGCCTGATCGGTCTGCACCACCGGGTCTGCAATGACATTCCGGAGCAATACGCAGCCAGACTGGTTACCGTGCTTCAGTCTGCTGATGAGCCGAAAAAGCAGCCTGCTGCTGAAACCGGACAGTTCCGGGTTTGTGTGATCGGACACTTGCGTGACGAAAAGGATTCGCTGCGAGCAGCGCTTGCCACGCGTTTACTTCCAGCAGAATCGGCTGTTCAGGTGATTAATGCGGGCAAAGCGCACACGCCTGACTGGGAAGCCAGGGCCCGCGATGAAGAAGCAGCTAACCCGCGTTTCCAATGGCTGGGTGAGATCGACAAGCCCGGTATACAGGCACTGATGCGTAGCTGCGAATTAATGGTGATCAGCTCTGTAATGGAGGGCGGGGCAAACGTGGTGTCTGAGGCGTGCCGCGCGGGACTGCCAATTCTGGCTTCCGGCATCTCTGGCAACATTGGCTTGCTGGGCGATCATTATCCGGGGTATTTCAAAACCAGCGATGAACAGGATCTGGCGAAGTTGCTAAGCAAAACGGAGCAATCGACGGCCTTTTTGGCCCGGCTGAGAGACGAGGTAAGTCAACTGGCAGAAAGCTTTCGGCCCGAGAAAGAACAGGCGTCGCTGGCCAAAGCCATCGAAATGGCCGTGGCGCAGCGAAGTCAATCTAATCTGTCAGAGTGATCGGCTCAATCGGTCCGGTTTCATCCTGAGGCAGGACTCGCCCGATAATCGCGGTATGGGGATAACCCAGGCTCTTCAGTTCTGCCACACAAGCCTCAGCCTTGTCAGCCGGCACACTGGCCAGCAATCCACCGGCCGTCTGGGGGTCAAAAATCAGCGGGTAGCGCGGATGCTTGACCCATTTATCCTGATCCCGGATGCCCCGGCGCAGCCGGATGTTGGCAGGTTGAAGGGAGCTCAGAATACCGGCCGCCGACGTTTCTTCAGCGCCAGGCAAAATGGGCAGCGCGCCCAGACTGAGTTCCGCATCCACGCCCGATGGCCGCGTCATTTCCACCAGGTGGCCCAGCAGGCCAAAACCGGTGACGTCCGTACAGGCTTTTGAACCGAACCGGTGCAGGCACTCAGCCGCCTTTTTGTTGGACTGAATCATTGAGGCCAACGCACTGTCTATCCAGCGGCCTTTAGCTTCCAGTTTGGCGTGTGCCGCAAACAGGGTGCCTGTGCCGATGGGCTTCGTCAGAATCAACGCGTCACCGGCGCGAAGACCGCCTTTGCTCATCACTTCTTTTGGATCAATCAGGCCGTTTACCGCAAAACCGAGTGCAAGTTCCTTGCCTTCACCGGTATGGCCGCCGACCAATGCGCAGCCTGCTTCGTTGAGTACTTCAACGGCACCGGACATCATCTGATAAACAACGTCTTCTACCTTTGATTCAATGCCGTAGGGCACTGTGGCAACAGCCGTGGCGCTCTGGGCTTCTGCGCCCATCGCAAATACATCACCCAGTGCGTGATTGGCAGCCACTTTGCCGAAGGTGTAGGGGTCGTCAATAAACGCCCGGAAAAAATCGACCGTATGTACGACCGCCTTGCCTGGCGGAACTTCGAGAACGGCAGCATCGTCTGGCGCGTGCAGTCCTATCAGAATGTCATCTCGCTCAATCGGGCGTAACTCGCCCAGCGCACGAGACAACACGGTGCTGCCCACTTTCGCACCGCAACCGCCACACCGCATAGCGACCGCCGAAATGGCCTGTGAGGCTTCCTCCGGATTCTGTGCCGCGCCGGTATCGGGCAGGGCAGCGGATTCATCCATTGCCGGCAGATCATTAAATTTGGCCATGAACCGGTGGTCGACCCAGTTTTTCCAGCGCCAGACCCATTGGCCAGAAAACGAGCGGTCCCCGCGGGAAGCAATAGCAAACTTGTTGCCAGTGCTGATCAGTGCCAGCCAATTTTTCTGAGGATGGAAAGGTTTTGGGTTTTTGCCCAGCGCCAGCCTTTTCAGGTTACCCGCCAGTGGACGGCCCTGGCGAACGGCAAATACTCCGGCTTTTTCGCGGGGGTGATTGATCACGTTGGCAATATCACCGACGGCGAAAATGGAATCGTCGGTTTCCGTCTGCAGGGTATCCCTGACTCGAATGAAGCCACCGTCGTCCAGCGCCAGCCCGGTGTTTTTCAGCCACTCCGGGCCGCCTGCCCGGGTCACCCAGAGCACGTGGTCAGACTGAACGGTTTCACCGTCCTCGGTCTTCAAGGTCTTGCCGTCCAACTGCGAAACTGCATGTCCCAAATGAACTTTGATGTTGCGGTCCTTCAGAGTTTTCTCGAACAACTCACGGACATCATCGTTGTGTGTTGGCAGAATCGTGGGTTGTGCGTCGAACAGGTGAAACTGAAGCTGATCGGCGTCGTGGCCACGCTTTTCGAGTTCATTTCGCAATCGGAATTGCATGGCCAGCGTAAGCTCAACGCCGCCCGCGCCGGCGCCAACGACCGAAATGCTCAGGGGGCCATCGTGATTTTCAAGCTGGGACAGCAAAGTCAGCCAGCGTTGGTTGAAACCATTGATCGGTTTCACCGGCACGGCATGTTCACTGGCGCCCTGCACATCACTGACCCGAGGGGCAGAGCCGATGTTGACCGACAGCAGATCGTAGGGCACATCTGGCCGCGAGCGGCAGATTACTTTTTTCGAATCCCGGTCTATGCCAACAGCTTCGTCACGATAGAAGCGCGCGCCGGCAAATTCGGCCAGCCGGCTAAGGTCAATATGCACCTCGTCATAGCTGTAATGGCCGGCAATATAGCCCGGAAGCATGCCGGAGTAGGGCGTGTGGGTATCTCGACAGATGAGGGTAAGGCGAACACCGGGCACAGGGTTCATAGCAAATTGCTTGAGAACTCCCACGTGACTGTGTCCGCCGCCTATCAGGACAATGTCCCGCAATACAGGCTGGTCAGTTTGTTGCATTAAAGTACTTTCTTAGCCTCCGCGCTGAAGGTGCTGAATCCCTTGACACTGTTGAAAGCGGCCAATTTTTCCTGGTCGGCTACTGAGGGATTGGCTATTTGCGAAATGCTGGTGATACCTGCCTCTTTCATTTTATTTGCGGTGGCCGGACCAATGCCTTTGACGCGCGTCAGGTCATTGGTATCGCCAGTCTTGGCTGCCGTCGCAGGTTTTTTGGCGGCTGCTGCAGACTTTTTCTCGGTAGCTTTAGGCTTTGCTGCGGTTGGCTTCTTTGCGGCGGCCTTTTTTGAAGATGGCTTTTTAGTCGCCGTCTTTTTGGTTTTGGCCGTCTTGCCTGTCGCCTTCTTCTTTGTAGAGCCGTCTGCGCCCGACTTGCTGCCGGAAATGCCCAAACGCTCCATCACACTGGTCTGAAGTTCATGGAACTCGTCCATGCGCCGGTCAAACTCATTAGAAAAGCGTTTAACTTCACGATCACGCAGTTCATCAAGTTCTTTCAACAGCTTTTTAACCGGCTCCTGAACCTGGCCCTGAATCCCATCGAACTGCTTGAGCGCGTCATCGATCAGTTTCTCGATGCGTTTGGAGGTCTTTTCAAACTCTTTATTAACTCTTCCGACAACTTTATCGACGTTTGGCTTGTTGGCTTTCTTGCCCATACGATATCTCCCCTGATAATTCAGTTCTGTGTTTGATAATGAGATGTTACGCCGTTTGACGACTCCCGGACGATGGGCCGGTTGAGCGCCTGGATTTCAAAGACTGCTTTCTGCCGAGAACATCACGGATCCTGCGTAGTTTCACTTTAAATTCGGCATCTTCCCCGTCATTAAGTTTCGAAAAATCAACCGAGTAAAAGAAATTGCTGCAGTGTTTTCTACGCTCTGTGACAAGACCGCTAATGCTATCAGCGCGAATATCGTCAAAAGGCATTTCCATTACCAGATCAATGACCAACGTATCGCCCGGCTCAAATAGCTTGTCTGTTTTCATTACACAGCCATAATCGTCCAACTCGAACAAGGCTGCCCGCACACGTTCACGGCGGAACAGGCCTCGTTTTATGTTGAACAGAGCAAATAGGTCGGGCAGTGCTT
>Ga0307981_1002033_pt1 | contig 17031 bp, 12 predicted proteins | sample OrgLakmetagen987_FD_201849 | JGI IMG/M metagenome (GOLD analysis project Ga0307981, IMG submission 201849) | Saline water microbial communities from Organic Lake, Antarctica - #987 | ecosystem: Environmental > Aquatic > Non-marine Saline and Alkaline > Saline | place: Antarctica: Organic Lake... | reverse complement strand
AACAACAAAGCTGACTACTTCACCAAACATTTTTCTGTCTCGCATCATCGCGAAAAAAGACCTGAATATTTGCACACCAAGTAGTGTGCCATTGACTGCAAGGGTGTGTTCATCCTTGGGTATAACCCCGGCAGTAACTCCAGTCAATGATCCATATCCAGACCGGTACAACCATAAATAAGATCTCAACGACGGCCAACATGCCGTTGCCTCATCTATCGCTGGACCAGAACATCGTAGCTTAAACCCATCACTCGTGATGGCCATTATTAACAAACGTTTTTTGTCTCTCCATTCTTCTTGTAAAGCCCTCAAGCCTAGATCATATTGAGAGCTTTAGCAACAACTGCAGGCAGAACTAGTTGCGCTGCGTAGTCTGAGAATCTCTTCCTCAGTCGCCCCGTAAAAGGTTCTAAACTCGTGAAAGGTATTTCGACAGAGAACCGACAGCGTCTGACCCACAGGTCCAAGGGCCACGGGTGCCATGTAGACCTTTAACGTGAATAGGCTAGTCGAGAGGGTATCGTAGATTGGTGTGGGGACGCAAAAGTTAGCGCCGAGGATGTCTTTTGATTCGTAACCAGCAGATCGTATCTCGTTGTCAATGGTCACTAACCACATGTTTATCTGTTTCTCCGACAGAAATTCACACTCTTCAAGGAACCCTTGATATCCTTGTAACCAAAGGTGCTTCATAATATCAACATTCTGGCCAAGCACCTTGTCCAGACTGGCTGCAACTAGCGACACCTCAAAGTTATGCGTAAACGTTTCACCTAGGCGCTCGATAAGAGTCGATGCAATCGAGCAAACTTGAACTGGAGTGCAGACATCGATGATAATGTTGGCAAGCGCGGGGTTTTGAATCAATATCATTCCGTTGTCATTATTACCAAAGGGTTCCGGGTTGGCGTCGGTTTCCTTGAACATAATCACTTGATATTCGATCTTGACAAGAGAGATGATTGCGAAAACACTTAGCTCGACGCCTTGGGCCATTAGATCATTCATGACAGAGCGTAGAACGGTGATCTGACACAATGGGGGGAGCTCGTCGTAGAGCTGAGAGAATCGCGTTGCGATTTCACCTCGAATCTGTGTCACCTTGAGTTCTTTGTTCTCGCGAACGTGCCCACGCGGTATATGAAGCACTTGATCCATACTCATTGCTGTCAATGCTAATTCACCATCTATCCACGCGATTGCCGATAGGTGCTGAACTGCGACAGAACGTTCGATAAAGTATCCAGCGCAGTGGCCGGATGCCTCGGAGTAAGTATCCAGCAATGTGTCTTCGACTTCGGTGTCAAGCAAGTCTCTGAAAAGCCATTGAAGCTCCTCTTGGATAGCTTCACCAATCTCAACAATGGGAATTTGGAACAAGGTATGAGATCGGGTGAGGTCCTTCACGATATCAGTCGCCGACTTGCAATTGTATGCAGGTGTGCACACGCATAGGAAGCAGATCTTCCCCAGATCGAAATCGGTATTGTCCAAGCTCAATAAATGACTTCTCGCTGGCTCGCAAATTTCTTGCTTTCTTTGCAGGCACTCTCGGATCAACGAAAGCGAGAAAGTGTCCAGATTTTGGATTCGATCGATCAAGAAGCAGGCTCGATGCCCTTTCTTGAGGGCAAGGTCAGCGAGCTTGACGAGCAGATCATGTGCATAGGTCGATTGCCCCTTGTTCATACGTTCCATGACACTTAGTGCCAATGCGCTGATCTCGCGGTCGTCGATATACTGAAACCATTCAGCAATTGTTTGACCGAGCTGCAGAAAGCCAGCCGACTCCTCGCGAAGATGGACAAATGGAACGAAGTCAGAGTACCCGGCCGCCCGTTGACACGCAATCTTCTTTCCTGGAAGAGGAATACCTGTGACAACCACTGCACAACGATCTCGCCCACCGATATGATTCTGGATTTCTTGAACCTTGGCGCTGTGAACGCCACCGTGAACGTTGCACGTATTCGAAAGGCGGAGAATGGTTTGGAGTCTAATATTGTATAAACCACAATCGGAAGAGTCGTACCTTTCAAAGATACAGACCCTTCCAATACGGATAGGCGTGTTGATGCCACCGGATCATCGTATAAGGATTGGTCAACCGCAAAGTAAACCTTCGTCGCGAACGTATACTGCAAAAGACGGGTAGCTCGAACATCTGCCGGTCCGGTGATATCCCAGCGACAGCCTAGTGGCGAACTTCCAGTAACACCACAGAAGGAAGGGCCCATTGCCATGCCAACAGATGCCCCGACTCGCTTCTTAATGAGATCCCTACACACTTGTAGACCCAACAGACTTGTCTCGGGGACCGCTTCATACAGATTCACAGCAGCAACAAGGTGAACTCCCTTGTCGTCATCAATAATCTGTACAATCGGGCAGCGGCTCTGATCGAGAATGACTTAAACTTCCAAAAGCCAGTTGACTGCGTTCCGTTGGAAGTCATGGCGATAAACAGCAAACATAGATTCCGCATTTGCGCAATGTGCGTCGGTGATAACCCCTCATTACTGAGCTGAGCCAGAACACTGCTGTAAATGAAATCTTCTTCGATACTCTTGTTCCTATGAGAAGCTCGGTCCCTCATGAGCTTGTCCATGTGCTCTTCCATGAGCTCCAAGAGCTCTTCGTCCAACCGTAGATCCGTCATTAACTTTGCGCCCAAAGGACCCTCGATATCCACATATGATTCCATCTCCTCCAGAGAATTGACCACATTACTCGAGATGCAGGTTTCTCCCGCCTATATGAGATCCACCAAGTCTCCAATCTCAGTTATGGCGTCTCCGCCGACCGAATGAAAGAGTTGTTGCATGTTGGCGTGCGTCGGTGCCTCGAATATCTCTCACTCTAGCGGCCCACAACACAGCCCACAGTGAATTCTAAAGGACAGATCGGTCCCTTCCACATCGTTTTTCCAGCTTCTTGTTGCAACACCAACACGCACTGAGCAGCACACAACACATTCAGCTCTAAATCTTGTTCATCGCCTTCCCAGACAGCCATAATGGCATCACCGGCAAACTTGACCACATCCCCACCATGCCTATGAATGATCTTTAACAAGCGTTCCAAATACGCATTAACAGTGTGTGATATCACGTGGGCACCACACGGGGCCAAAATTGCGGTGGTTTTGGAATATCCCGAAAGGTCTACGAAAAGGAGCGCAGCTTGGCAATTATAAGGTACGCACGTGATCTCGCCCTGGTATCGTCGAACGAAAGCAAATATCCGACACAAACGGCTTTAACATGGAAGCCCAGTCGTCGGATCCGTGTTCAATCGAACGCACCGCGTAGTTCTTTGGTTTCGGAGGTTCTGACATGACGGTGACAGCAGCGGGTGTCTGTTGAGCTTGTCGGCGCTGCTGACGCTTCTGTAGCATGACACTCATCGAGCTCTCGCAAGATTGAACTGGTGGTGCTTGGGATGGCGATGGAGCGGCTGGTGTGGCTGCCTGCTGCGACTCTTGGCGTTGCTGCCGCCGTCGCATGAGAGCCTCTCGGCGACGTTGCCGCATCGCTTCATCGACACCGTCGTTATTTAGTTCATCGCCGGTCTCGCCATAAGGCGCATCGTCTTGTGGCATTGGAGAATCAGTAACCAAGGTTGTCGTGGGCAAGTGCTACTATCTGCTCTTTGTTTGTAGTTTCGATCCCTTTCGTTTGTTTGATGTTGGAACAAGAAAGAATCAAGGTCAAGGGTCATCGTCAAGCAACTGGCACTCGGTCATCACTCGACATACACCACACACTACAGTACTTCGTATATACACTACAGAAAAGACAGTATCAGCCATCAGTATGAGGACTCTTTTTCGTTTCGTGACGTCGCCGCGCGCGCAGTGTTTACAGTATGTCGGATTTTAAGTTGATCAGGTGTTGAACATACTTAATAAAAAGCTGAAGTTTAAAACCTTTGCGACTCATCCAGTAAGCCAAAAAAGCGAAAAAGAAAAAAGATCTTTTGGAACAAAGAGCATAATAGAACTCTACGACCGCAATCGACCATGGTCTCTTCAGCTAGTAAGAGGCTCTGTCTGCTTCTCGGGGTTACATCGGTCCACTCTGTACTTTCCTTTACAAGAGAGGTACCAATATTGCAAAGATCCGCTCAGAATACTTCACAAAGACGCTGTCTCCATGCAAGGTCGCTGCACCACACCAATGAGGAGGAAGTGCCAAAAGATCGCCGCCGTTTCCTTCTTTCCGCTACTTGGGCGCTCTTAGCACCCACAGTAGCCCAAGCTCGTGGATTGGTTCAGTTCCCTGTGCAACAGGGAAAATTCCTCAACAATTACCATTTGATGCACGCAGGCACAAGCTTATTAGAGGAGGAAGGTATCTGGAGCACCAACCCTCTCTTCTTAACGAACAGAGAAGACGCACTGTCACCTGCAGGACAAGACGAAGTAATGAATGCGTGTAGCGTTATTGAAAAGATGAATATGCTGCCCAGCATTGTCAAGTGCAGTCTAGCAGCAGCATGTATTGACTCCTGCAACCTGATTGCCCGCGAGTTAAAAATGGGTCGCGATCGCTTGGTACCCGAGTTTACTTTTATGGACCCCCGTGCCATTGGTCAATGGGACATGCTAAGTAAACACGATACAGAGCCTGCAGTCTGGGCTATGGATGTTGACGAAGCAGGAGAAATGGGCTTGGGAGGACGGCCTCCGCCCAACGAAGACGGCACACCCAACGAGACTCTGTCGGAGCAAGCTGTCCGACTGCGGCAAGTATTATCTATTCTAGAGACGCAGTACTCTGGCGATACCATTCTCTTGATCTTTCCCGACGGAACTTCGCCAGCCCTCTTGTCGGCCATGATGGCTGGCATTCCATACAACAGAGTGCACGAGATTGAGTTTGAAGCTGGTGAAGTGCGTTGTGATGTGACTCGAGAGAACACTCTCGAGTTGTGGAAGAGCAAACAAAATGGGAACTCGGCTTACTTAGAGACATTAGAACGAGGTCGTACGAATCTAGCGACTCTGCGGGAAGCGAACGAGTTCGTCAACATGAAGGACCAGAAGATCGAAGCGGAACGGTTGGAAATGGAGCAGCAGCAAGTGGAGAAGGAACAGAAGCGAGACACGGAAGAAACGTTTAACCGCAAGAAACGAGCTGAGCGACAGCTAGACGTGGATCGATTATCTGATCCAGTTTCCCCTGTTGCGCTGGGAGTTGCGGGCTTGGGTGCAGCTGCCAGTGTCGTTTCTCTAATGCCGAATGATGAGAACATGGAAGTCATCACGTTAGAGGAAGGAGACCTTTCCTTGAGACCGCCACAGTCTGGAAATACGAATGCTACACTGTTTGATACTCCTGCTTCCAAGGGACCTTTATCAGAGGCGGAAGTGCTTGAGCCAGCCTTGGTCAATGGCGGCCAGGAAACGACAGCAACTGTGCCGTCAAGCAGTACTAAACCGGTCATCAACGGAGATGCAAGGAGAAGTATATTTGACGAGGGACCATCGCATCCAGAGAACCCTGCTAAAGTTGCTGATAGGCAATGCAGGACTATCTGGACGAAAATGACGGAGGCAATGCTTGGCTACAGGCAATGTCGGAAATCATAGAAGAGCCCGACGACGATGAGAATGAGGGCACCGACTAATCTCTAAATCCGCAAACTAGCCTCCTTACATGTCAAATATTGGGCTCCTCTTCTGTAGCTAACTAGGATGTTATACCTACGGTACGATCGATAATACCTGGTACGGTATCACCAGCATTAATGACTAAAAGTCCCACCGGTAAACTAGGAATCAAAATCGAATGAATCGGATTTACTGTACAGCATGCACCCGGCGAGAAGCATACAGTCAAGCAAAAGCAAGGGCCTAATGATATCTTATTTCCAATGTATTTCAACAGATACACGTGTCATGACTCATCTTTCCGGTCATTTCTAGAAGACCCAACGAGACTCTCGCCCTGCCGCTGCCGGATATGCCTCACTCTCACTTGCTCCATGACGAAGGACCAAAAGCGGCTTTTCACTAGAACAAAAGATACACCCATTGCGGAGCCAGTCCACAAGCTGGTCCTTGAGAAGCATACGCATGATGCAAGCAGCGGCTCCCATCTCCACCGAAGAGTCTACATCGGCAAAGATAAAACGACTTAATTCCAAAGAGTTTCCCAAACGTTTCATGATGTCGCCGTCGCTACAGAGTCCCATTAAATCTCCACAGCCACGGAAACGAGTCTCAGGGGTAACCGCTTCCAACCGTATATATAAGGCTCCTCTAGCTCTTGTTCGACGCGAATCCATACATGAGAATCCAGACAAACACACAACCGAATTGAAATCTGGAGCAACCCGACGACGTCGAAAACCGGAATATGTCAAGCAAGGTAGTCAGCAGATGGAAAGCGGGTTTACGTTGGAGCGACAGAGCTCCGAAAAGTCGCTCAACCTAGAACTACTGGACTCATTGGAACCACCGATTTGGGGAAGAGAAACAGACGCGATATCACCCGCGCAGTCTGCCATGACTGACAGTTTCCGTAAGCGGACACAACCGCGGCAACGTCGACCCGCCACACATTTGCACGTAAGCCACGGGTTTGACGACTCGGAAGCCCCCTTGGATGAAGAATCTTTCACGGGAATATATCATTCACACTCTATGGTGATAGAGGAGACCCCTCACGTGGTGATCTGTAAGAGGAGGTTCAACGCAGGGCATCTGTTGCAAATGGTTACGGTCTTTGTCTTGGGTTGGATTATCTATGATTCCAATCGCAAGGTGGCCATACACAAGGAACAGCTACAGCAATATGATGAAGAACGATCTCATATTCTTGAACAAATGATGTGGATTGACAAGGCTGCGAAAAAGGTACACAAAAGGTATTCCGGCGCTGGCTTACCCAGTGACTTGGAGGCCGAGTCCAAGGAGGAATTGACCACGGACGTGCAAGAATTGCGCTCGGAAATGGAGCAGTTGCAGCTTCGAATTCAACTAAACGCTCGTGACCGTATTCACGAGAAATTCGGTGATAATCCCATGCAGGTTTCACTCAGTCTCGATGCCGAAGGGTCAAGACATGTGGTAATCGCACTGTCGGAGGACACCCCCCACGCGGCAGGCACTTGGTTACAGCAAATCGACAAAAAAATGTGGGACGATGTCATCTTTGAAAGCAAGGCCGACTACGTGCAGGCATCGACTAGGATACCCAACACATCACCTCTGCTGGAGTTTGTGGAAAAGTCGAAGCGCTGCCGCACGATTGGCTCGGTAGCGTTAAGACAGCTAGAAAACATGGAACTCCATGTTCTCGTTCTACGCATCAACTTGAAAGAAGATACTCCAATGGACGAAAGCGATGTCTGTATCGGTAATGTGATTGGTGGTTTAGATGAACTTCGTACTCTACAGAAGGGGGCGTCCCTTACGAAAGCCTAGAGGAAAATGAAACGTCGGTTGATTCCACTCGAGTAGCGGAGGCATAGGTAATTAGTAGACTGTACTAATTCACTACATATTGTAGGTTTACCAGCTAGAGACTTTGCTAGAGTCGAGGAGCTACGACAACTAAGACTGAGCGAAATCGTGTTCTATTGTCTCGGCACTTACGACGCATACTATGATAAAGTTCAACATAGCCGCTCCAGCTTAGAGCAGCTCGTGTCGAGAGTTTTAGAGCAGGGTGGAAGGAAGGTACTAATGTAAAGTGGTAGCTACAACTGTACTATGCTACAGCACAGTATTAGTGTTGGTAAATTAGGTATGATTCAGTATTGAAGAGTTACCAGGTACCAGCGGTACCGGGTTTGACTCTCGCTCTCACTATATTCGAATGAATCATCGCATGTCCTCTTGGAAGCGTACCTGGTACCAGAACGGTACAGTAATACTGTATCGTACGGTACCTGGTACTGTATGCCATAAGAATAAGAGGGAATGTGAAGAATCATTGATATTTTCGACTTTGGCCGGGCTTGGCTTATATGTAATCGTAATGTTGTTAATATTGATATTCGGGAAGAGAAATGACTCATGACTGCTTTCCGCAAAGGCAAAAGCGCCCTCGAGCAAAATGACCCGCTTGCAAGCTTTTTGGGCCCAATGGTCTTTAGCTTTCCGCCGGTCACTAAAGCAACAGGCGAAGACAATTGCTGGAACGATAGCACCGAGGTTGTCGTTATCATACTTGCTATTGAAAGAGATAAGATCATTGCTAGAGAGAATAAGACAAAGACAGTCTCCGCTAGTCTTGACGGCGTAGAATCCCAATATGCCTCGTGGTTGTGGCTCCGTTAGCGGTTCGTTGCGTGGCTCCGTTAGCCAGACCTATATGGTGAACCTGGGGACAACGACGCAGACTGTATCGACATCAGCGATAGGAGCTAGGGATGGTTCGCTTCCGACACGAAATAGATCAATTATTGCCGACGATTCGCCGTTAACAAGAAAGCTACCGACAAAAGCCGCTTCGTTTCAAGTGCCGAAGGGTGATTTTGCTCCTGGACTACCCCAACGAGCCACCGACACCGAAGCATCTAGCACCATGAAGGGTAGATTTCGACGGCAAAAGAGTGCGATGAACTTTCGAGCAGCAGAGAGTGGAATAGGAGACTTGTTGCCGACAACTAACACAAGGATGCCCGTGTCTCCTGGTATTTTGAATCGAGGACGGACCTTGTCTTCGGGTGCAATGTGGAGCCAACGAAAACCCTCGCCATCACTGCGATCGCGGCGAAGGTCTACCGTGCAAGTTGAGGATATGGATACAAGTGGGCATCGCCCAACACGACATGTCAGCCACACATGGTCAGATCTAACGGATCCCCGGGCCTCCAAAACGACCAAATACCTTCGACGAGATATAAGTTTGACTGAGCTGTTTCTCAGCTTGAAACCGATGTTCATATTGCAAGTGGCAGTGGTTATCGCAGTCAGCTTTCTTGTGTGGGACTCCCATCGCAAAGCGCTTCTAACATCCCAGAAGCTGCATCAATTTAGACACGATGAATCCCTGCTAATGTTGCACCTACAACGCCTGGAGCAACAGTCGATTCACCTTCACGAAAACCTGGGCCGGATAAACGACGCTACCGCTGCCGGCTTCACCAACAACTCTTCCGATCACAAGGCCGCAGCAAGCGTCGATTCTGGTCTTATTCGAAAACAAATGCAACAACTATATCAGATGGAAGAAGAGCTAGAACACGAAGTTAGATCACTACGAACAAAGATCAGGCAGTCGGCCAGGAACTCGATCATACACAAGTACGGCGAAGGACCGGTCCAAGTAGTGTTGGAAGTTGGCACTGACGAGGAGGATGGCAAAGGGGAGTCATCGGAATATTCTAACCGAGAGGAAAAGACAGCATCTGGTACCATTTCCATCCTGTTGTGGCACGACACTCCACACGCGGCCTGGACATGGCTGGAGCAGATCGAGAATGGCCTCTGGACCGACGTACCGCTAGGATTGAACAAGGGACTCTCGGTGGATGCGGCAGTAGCAGCCTCCGACGATGAACCAAGATTACAGTTTGTTGAAAACGCGCAAAAGGCACACGAGGCTTGGACGGTTGGCTTGTCGGACCTAATGGATGGAGGTCTGGGGATCTTTATTAACCTGCGAGACAACTCGGACTACCATAAACATGAGGCATGCGTCGGTAAAGTCCTTGACGGCTTTGACGTATTGCAAAGAATCGTGGAAACGACTCGTCGACACGGAGAGGCGCCATCCATCAAAATCAAGTCAGCGACTGCATCTCATTTGACAAGAAGAGAAACAGCAGGGCTAGTCTAACAAACACAAAGGATACACTCCATAAAGCGTGGAGTACCAAACATTTGAGCTTTCCCATGGCTTTGCTTAGGCTTACAGTAGACAGTCACTGCATATCATTAATGCTTAAAAGCCCTCGAACTTCTTTTGTTCCTCCATTGTCAGCCGTTTGCTCGTGTCTCTTTCCTTCTCAAGGCTGCTAAAGTCGTCAAAGTTGGAAGAGTCGAGAGGATTCGTAACGTCCGGCTTCCACGGTGCATCCATTTCGTTCTTGATGAGAGTTTTGAAGTCTATTTTCGATTCCTCGAACCAAAGATGAGCTTTGATATCCAAGTATCCCTTCGACAAGTTTCCAAGGCGCGTGGCTTGGCGCCGTACCAGTAGTTTCTGAATCAGCGCATTGGCATGCTCATCGACGTCCTTCGGGATCTCGTAATTGACCAATACAACTGCACAATGACGAGAATGAGTAGTGTGAGAATGACTATAGCGGTCAATGAAAGGCAAACCAATTTGTAGCTCGAAGCCTTACTTACTTCGTTTGAACATGTCCATTTGACTGCCATGTTTCTGGAAAAATGGCGACTGCCCCACCATTAGCTCGTAGATCAAGACGCCAAAAGCCCAGTAGTCGACTGCTTTATCGTGTCCTTTGGACATGATAATCTCGGGGGCGAGATACTCTGGTGTACCCACAAGCGTGAACGTTCGGTCCGTGACAACCTTGGCGAAGCCAAGATCAATAACCTTGCAGAATCCGTCGGCGTTGATCAATACATTCTCCAGCTTGAGGTCTCTGTAAGCAATGAAGCGCTGATGAAAGTGCCCGAGTGCCTCGATGATACACGCGGCGTAAAACGCGGCCTCCTTGTTAGGCAATCCTCCAGATTTTTGTTTTCGCTTGTGTAAAAGACTAAATAGCTCTCCACCCTGGACTAGAGGCAGCAGGAGATAAAGAGAGCTCTCGTCTTGAAAGGATGAAACTAGGCCCAGAATAAAAGGGTGCCGCAACATGCTCAGAAGTTCCTTCTCACGGACAACACCATCTTCCTGCTGCGAATCGAGCAGCATGCGTTTGCCAATAGCCTTCAGGGCAAACGGTTCTTCACTGGTCGAATGGCTCACCAGCCACACTTTTCCAAAGGCGCCTTGACCAAGGATGCGGTGTTTTTTTAAATCATCAAGGCGAATTGAGGAGCTATAATGCTCAGCATGTTCAAAGTTAGCTGCTCTTCCGAGTCGTTCAGTGTCACCGATTACGCTTTCAATATCTTTTTTGGTGAGTATCCACGTCGTTAGATTCTCTTCGCAAACGGCCGTGTGCGAGCTAATGCGACCTTCTTTCCCACAAACAGACTTTTCACCGAAGTAGTCGCCCGACTTAAGATTGTAAATATCGTCGCTCGAGTTGCTGTACACCAATAATTGGCCGTGTCGAATGATCCAGAGGTTCATTTCGTAAGGCTCGCCCGCTTCAGTGAGCTTGTCGCCCTTTCGATAGCAAATCTCCTCCATCAAGTCCACCAACTGATCAGTTTCGGGCTGCGTCACATCGCTATTGGCTATAATGGGTAGACCACGCAAAAATTTCTTGCGCATTTCACGTTCCATGAGCCCTTTCAAAGGTCCGATGGCCTCTTCGAAGGTATCTCGGTCCATGGCCAGCGTAGTGACTTCTGTCAGCGCAGTCACATTGGCCGCCCGAGGCTCCCCAGTCAGTAAGGCACGTTCCCCGAACCAATCGCCAGGCCCCATCTTCAAGTCTTCAAACTTGCTGTCGCCTAGTCCAATGTCATGCACGTTGACGGATCCTTCTTGCACAATATAAAAGACGGACCCAGCGTCGCCCTTTTGGACGATGCGATCACCCTTGTTCCAGTGCACATGCGTCATGGCACCAATGAATCGGGAGATGGTCGAGTCATCCAAGTCTCGAAAAACACTAATGTTGCGCACCAGCTCTTTCAAGTCCTTTTGGTGATTATGTGCGTGATGCGCCAACAGATGCCGAAAGGTCTTTTGATCCACCTTCCACGCTCTGACGGCCGAGGTGGCAACACAAGAGACGGCTCGGGGCGAATTGTAGAGCAGAGCCAGTTCGCCAAAGGATCCAGCAGCCCCACAACTTCCTACGTTAGTTTCGCCATCCAAAAAGACAACCTTACCCGTTTCAACAATGTAAAAAAAGTCTCCATTGTCGCCCTGCTGAATGATCGTTGTTCCTTTTTCACACTCTTCCTTTTGCATGGCATCGATAAAGGACGACCGTTCCTCTTCCGACAAATCTGTAAAGATGAAGTTATCCTTCAAGGCGAACTCCAAGAACGTCTTTTCCTTGTCGGACTTGGCGTAGACGGGCGGTTCAAAGTCGGCTGTGAGGTCAATGGGCGCCGAAAAGATGGTTCCGCGAATTTTGGGGCGATTCTTTGTCAGAATCGAAATCTGCTTTTCCACTTGTTGAATCTTGAGACGGCGCTCTTCAGTGTCCTTAATTTGCTTGTTCCATTCATAGTCGTCGGGGGCCTGTGTAACATAAGATACGATTGGTATATAACAGTGAGTCCAAGAGACATTCTCGGAAAGATACCGTACGACATCCATCAAGGAAGCAAAGAGAACGCACCACAACAGCGCCGAACTTGGCCTCTTCTTCGCCTTCGCCACAGCAGTTGTTCCAGAAGCTCATGTTGAATGAGCCTTTTTCAGTTTACCGCACGATGCTTGCTAGCTTTGCTTTTACAACGAGCGACTTGCTGACGCCATTGTGACCAATTGAGACTCGAGCCAGGATCCGGCAGATTTCGATTTTTGAACGGGATTCGACGCAACAATATACTGTATAGCACAGGAAGCAAAATACAATTTCATTTTGGGTAACTAACCCGGAGTTAATTTCGTGCCTTGTGGTTGGTCCCGATAAAAGGGTTTCCAAGGCAAGGCACGCTACTGTAGTTAGTTAGCTACAGCTATGTACCGTAAGTTGAGATATCTAGTGTAAGTGGATGAAGCAACTTAATTAAGCATTAAGCATTAGGCGAGGCGATGAGGCATTCTTTCGTCTTGGGAAAATTAGCAGGAGTCTAGCTAATATTGCTTTTACCGCCAGAAAGCCCAACGAAACTACCATGTCTCTTTCAATCGAACTAAGGTATCTTGCTTAGCGCTTTTTCGATCCCGAAACAATGTCGTCCACTCGAAGAATCATACATGCACTCTCAATGGCGGTTTTGATGGTCTGCACCTTGACGCTAAAGGGTTCAAACACACCAAGCTCCCTCATGTCGGCCAGTTCTCCCGTAATACCGTTAATGCCCCACGTACACGCGACCGGTTTACCACCTGCTTCTTCAAAGGCAGCCGCATGCTTGGCACGCAACTGCGTAATGGTTCGTATCACACTGACACCACAATTCTGCGCCAAGGTTTGCGGAATCACTTCCATGGCTTCACCGACCGCCTGAAAGGGACCCTGCTGAATACCCTGAATCTTTTGACCTTCACGCTTCAATCCAACAGCAATGGCCATTTCAATCGCACCTCCACCACAAACCAGCTTTGGGTTAAATACCACGTTCCTGACCACTTGCATGGCATCCTGCAAGTTGCGTTCAATTTCATTCAAGACATCCTTGGATCCACCGCGCAAGACGATGGTGCAAGCCTTGGGTTCCTTGCAGTCGGTCAAATAGCAGAACCAGTCGTTACCAATCTTGCGCATTTCGTACAATCCGCAGCCCAATCCAATGTCGGATTCTTGAATTTCGTCCGTGCGACTGACAATGGTACCGCCCGTGGCCCGCGCAATGCGGTTATTGTCCGTCTTGCGCAACCGACGAAAGGCCGTAATATTGGCCTTGGCCAAGTAGTGTTGGGCCAAGTCGCTGACTCCCTTTTCCGTAATGACAATATCGGGCTTGGCGGCAATAATCTCGGCGCACTGATTGGCCACGTACGCTTCTTCCAATTTCAACAGGGCGTTCCAATCTTGCTCGTCGGTAATTTCCATGTTGGTTTGGGATTCTCCCTTTTTGTATTCCAAGGGCGTGTCCAGCAATAGAATGCGTGGATTTTCAATGCGGCGGCGCATGCTGCTGTGGACCGGATCCTTTTGAAACATGACACCCGGCAAGACGGCGCAATCTTCCATTTCTCCACCCGGGATTTTTTCCACCTTGGCGTAGCGCTTCAAGTCCACTTCTGTTTCTTTGAGCGCCATGGTGCGGATTCCATCCGGTGCGACAACGGGCTTGTCATCGGCTGGCTGCGCCACCGTCAATACGGCCGTCAATGCCATGTCGACCATGAGATCGTTCCAGCGACTACTGAATTTGGTACTGAGCGAGGACTCGACAAGCTTCTTTAGCATCTCCTTGTCCTTGTCAACGTCAATGGTAATAGCCTGCTGTTCTAGAATTTCGATTGCTGCAATTAATGCCTTGGTGTAAGCTTGCACGAGTACGGTTGGATGCATACTGTCCTGACGCAAGTAGGGCTCGGCTTGTCCCAGAACTTGCGCCGCCAAGACAATCACGCTGGTGGTACCGTCGCCGACTTCTTCATCTTGTGCTCTGGATAGTTCAATCATGCTCTTGGCAGTTGGATGACTGACGTCAACTTCTCTGAGAATGCAGTGACCGTCGTTGGTAAGGACAATGGAACCCATGGGGTCCAAGAGCATTTTCAGCATGCTGCGCGGACCCAAAGTGGTGCGGATAATGTTGGCCACGGCCTTGGCGGCTTGAATGTTGGCGAGCTGGGCGGGACGTCCCGTCTGGCGAGTCTGTTTGGTGTCTGCGCAGTGTTGTTGTTTATGGTAATTGGTAGAAACAGAGCGTGAGGAATGGAATGGAATGGAATGCAGTGGCAACGGCGGGTGCGCCATGCCGATTGTCTCCTACGATACAGTACAGTACGATACAGTCTCTGTTTGCTCTTTCACTTACTGAGAACCATTACTTGTCCCTGAGGACCACCAGGCATGCTCATGGTGTGTAGGTAGTGTGTAGTTAGTGTGTTGGTAGCGTGGTAGTTTGAAGTGTGTAGTGTTGGAGCAAGGAGCAAACAGCAGCAATGGCCCTGTAACCGCGAGTAGCAACGACGATTGATTGGAATAGACTACCGCGGTACAGACTACTGGTACCGTACAGACTACGAGACGACGTGGGGTAGAATATTCATTCGTTCGACGTCCAAGAAGAAGACGAGCAAACAAGAATAATGGCGCTAAATGGGATTTTTGTGCGGTTGTGAGAAAAAGCAAGAAAATGGCGCGAAAGGACGAAACGGACGAACCTTAAAAAAGACAAAAAGACGACAACCCTCATTCACTACATAGACTACCGCTACGGTGCCTCACAGTAGTCTCTAGTCTCTCTTTGTCCTTATCACAGAGTCTACCCGCTTATTACATCACTATCGCACTGCATCCATCATACTCGTATACTGATTCATACCATGACCAAAGAAGAGGATACAGCTCCTGCTGGGCCGGCCAATAAGGAAACGAAAAAGCCCGACCGCCCAATTCCTCCCCCCAAACCCAAGCTAACAAAAGCCGAACGGAGAGCGCTGCAAGAACAGCAACGTGCCGCCAAGCAGGGACCGCACGACAGTATCAGTGGAGGTAGAATGGCGCCAGGAGCAGGAGGGACCTCACCCGGTGCTACTGTTGCCGGTCACAAGACGGTACCAGCCGCCAGCACTTTTACAGCAGCTACCAACGCTAACGCTAACGCTACCACAACTACAACAACTACAACAACCACAAGTACAACTACTACAGGAGACGAAACGGAGCAACACGCCGACAGCAAAATGGTCGCACTCGTTTCCCATTTGACTCCCTACCAAGATCCTACCATTACCTTTCAGTCGGGTGCCACTTTGCAGCTCCAAGTCGCGGCAGACTCGGCCAATCTCCACCCGGCCGTGGTACAACTCGGCTACCAGTACGCGGCTGGCACGGTCCGCGGCGGCAACCACCGCTGCCGCGCCATGCTCCAATGTTTCATGACGGTACTCCGAGATTTCGAACCACCGTCCGACTGCACCGATGTGCGACACGTACTCGACAATGTCGTCTTCAAACCAGCCTTTCACTACTGGTCCAAACACTGTCGCCCACATTCAGTGGGCATGGGCAATGCCTTTTCCTTTGTCAAGGCGGCCGTGGCCAGTCTGGACCGGGAGTGCCCGTATCCGCAAATGCAGGCCATTTTGCAAGACACGCTGCAAGCATTTTGTCGCGAGCGCATGGAATACGCCGACCAAGCCATTGCGGCACACGCGGTGCAAAAATTGTACGCCCGGGAAGTCATTTTGACGTTTGGGCACGCCCAAGTCGTGGTGGAAATACTAGAGCTGGCGGCCGCGACCAAGAGCCTTTTGGTTATCGTGGTGGACAGCCGACCCTTGCTCGAGGGGCGCATCATGCTGCGCAAGTTGCGAGCGGCGGGAATTGAATGCACGTATATTTTGTTGAATGCCTTGACGTATGTGATTCAAGATGTTACCAAGGTCTTGTTGGGCGCGTCGGCATTGATGAGTGACGGATCTGTTCTGGGACGAGTGGGTACGGCGTGTGTGGCGCTGGCGGCCCACACGCAGCATATTCCCGTCTTGGTGTGCAGCGAGACTTACAAGATTTCCAATCGCGTCCAGTTGGAGGCGCTCACGGGCAATGAACTGGGGAATCCTGCTGACGTGAGTTCGGAAACTCTCAAGGATTGGAAGGAGACGGACAATTTAAAGCTGTTGAATCTCGTGTACGACTTGACGCCAGCCTCCTTTGTAAGTGGCATTGTGACTGAATTTGGTATCGTTCCCCCGACCAGTGTCGCCGTATTGCTGCGTGAAATGAATCCGCAGGACTTTAAAGGCTACGGTGATTTATAAAAAGTTACGAGTGCAAGATTCTCTTGTTTTGGTTGTAGCTGTAAGGTTGCAGTACTCTACTAGTAGCAGTCTATACTAGTTTAGTCTAGTTCGGTAATGAGCGGGCCTTTTGATTTCGCAGGGGCTGGTCGCTTGCCTAGTAACGAGGTTACGGTGACCTCTGCTTGGGAAGCTGGCTTCGCATCTTCCGTTTCTGCAGTGTCACTCAGTGCTTCCTTAGGTGTTCGTTGATCGGCCAACCACGATATTGCGGGGTTCGCCTCGAGGTCTCCAATGGCCAGCTGAATCTCGATAATTGGGTTCTTATTCTCGGGTGGTGAACCATCTTCGTCCTCGTCGGATTCATCACTAGCGCTACTAT
>Ga0307981_1002032_pt1 | contig 17034 bp, 12 predicted proteins | sample OrgLakmetagen987_FD_201849 | JGI IMG/M metagenome (GOLD analysis project Ga0307981, IMG submission 201849) | Saline water microbial communities from Organic Lake, Antarctica - #987 | ecosystem: Environmental > Aquatic > Non-marine Saline and Alkaline > Saline | place: Antarctica: Organic Lake... | reverse complement strand
CGTTGCGTTGTTCGCATCTGGCTATGGCCGAGCAGCTTCCCGATCATTTCGAGTGATGCGCCACCGCTGACCAAGAGAGAAGCAAATGTGTGACGCAGGTCGTGGATCCTGACTTCGGGAAGGTCCGTTTCCTTTTGGATCGCAGTCCAGAACCGGCGTATTTCTTGAACTGGCTGGTCTTTCAGGAGGCCGTCATCGTTCACAGCATCGCCTGGAAATAGCCATTCGCAACCGTTGCAGACTGCCGTCCGTCTCTGGCGTACCAGCGCCGCTGTGTCCGCCGAGATAGGCACCCGGTGAACCCGGCGCTGCTTGGTGTTGGCAGCAGGTTTGGTCCATGTGCCCAATTCAAGATTGAACTGCTCAAAGCGTGCGGTGCGGACTTCGCCGAGCCGTGCGCCGGTCAACATGCACATTCTGACAATGCCAGCAGCGCGTTGGTCGTCCGCAGCCTGAAGGGCTTCACCCAAGCGCGAGATTTCATCGATCGAGAGAAACCGCTCGCGCTCTGTTTCGGCTCTTCGCCGAAATGCTTGTGCCGGATTGTCAGGGCGTATTTTCCAAGCGATGGCGAGATTGAACATTTTGCGCAGGACCTCGCCGACGCGGTTGGCCCGAATAGGGGTGGGTTTTGATGGCTGCAACTTGCGTTTGCCGCGGCTTTTGGCTTTCTCCTTGGCTGGGCGTTTTCGACCTTCCGCGATGATTGATAAGACGCGCTCGACATCCGCCGCATCGACTTCTGCTACGAAGTGATGTTTCCAATGCGGCTCAACCAGTTTGCGCAGCATCGATGCGTGGTCTGCTGCAGTTCTGGGCGCGAGATGCGCGGCGTGCTCACGAAGGTATCGATCAATCAGGTCCGGAATCCGTGGTGCAGAGCGTTCATCTTCGCGGTCAGCCAGAGGGTCAATTCCATCGTCAACATTGCGCTTGAGTTGCTTGGCTCGGTCGCGCGCAGCAACCACGCTCCAATCCGGCCAGCGCCCGATGGCCATCCGGCGTGACCGTCCCTTATGCCGATAGTCGAGGTAAAAGCCTCGGCTTCCACTGCTTTGTATCACAGCCGAAAACCCCAGCACGCCGTCGTCAAATATCTGATACGGGCGCGGTCGTGGCTCCGCCGCCTTCATAATTTTTTCGTTCAGTCTCTGACGGTTAGCCATTGTCTTACCTCTTGAAAACACGTCCCGTAACGCCATTGAAGACGCCACTAGTCAAGTTGGTTTGGTTGTCTCGAGGGGGAGTATGGCGCTCGCTATGTAGCGGCAGCGAGGCGCAGAAAGGCGTGGAAACGGGCTATTCGTGGCGCGTGGCCCAATATCTTGACTCAACACTGACTCAACCGACGTTCACCGTTTGAGCACCATTTGTCGCCTTTGAGCGCAGTCGAGTGCAGTTGAATAAGGGGGAGGAAAGTGCGTGTTTACAAAGGCTTCTGGCTTAAGTCTTTGTTTTTGTGGGTCTTTGGATTTATGGCAAATTCAGGCTCATAACCTGAAGGTCGTCAGTTCAAATCTGACTCCCGCAACCAAAATATAACGTGTTATCAGTTGCTTGCAAAGCACCCCTCGGGGCGCTTTTTGCGTTGCCACATTGCCCGGAAGCACTGCGGAAGCAAGAGGGCGCGAAGTTATTGGTGACAAAGCGAAGACCATAGCACCCGATTCTATCCATCTCAGGCTTTAATCTGGCCGGGACAGCCCCGCATGGCCGCGCTGCTAAGGGCGTTGGGCCTGACCGATTTCGCGCAATATGCAAAAAGAGATCAGTGCTATAAGAATGAAACCAGCAGAGTTCACCGCGGCACGGGGTTTGCCTCCATGGAAGGCTCATTGCGCATTGCGGGGGGGATAGTTCGACTAGGCGATGCATTGGTCGCGGGTCTGCCTGCGGATCGTCTGCAGAACAGTGCCCGGGTCAAGGTGATTGACCGACACAGCGGCATCCATCCGACAAACGAGCTGTTGCGCCGCGCAGCACGTTGTTCTGGCCCTGCCGCCCTGCATCGCCGCCGGTTTGACGTTGTCGCCCGAGCTTACCCCAGATCAAAAGCTCCATCTGGAGGCCATTCCAAGATGGATGGCAGAGCACGCCCGCCGCCCTTTTCGGCTTTCTGGGCCTGCCACCCCAGCACCGAAAAGGGCGTGCACAAGAGATCACGACAGCCGCACTTGACCAACTGGCCCGTATCTTTGGGGCACAGGCCATGACGCCTGCGCAAGTCACACTTCAGGATTGGGCGTTCGAGCCGGAAACCGCAACGCAGCATGATCTTGTGCCACCATCTTCGCACCCGGATTACGGACTTCCCCCGGCGCTGTCGGGCCTGTGGAATGGAAGGCTTCATTTCGCCTCAACTGAAGCTGCACCGCAAATGGGGGGCTACATGGAAGAGGCAATGACGGTCGCTGAACTTGTGGCGACTGAGGTCGAAAAATCATCAGATCGGCCGTGGTAGCTGAAACAAAATCTGTCCCGCTCATAGCAACCCGTTCATGCGGGCACAACGACATGGGCACGGCCAGTCATGACAGCCGCGGTATCCTTCCTCGGCCAATATCAGAGCAGAACAACCGACCATTTGACCCCCGTTCATTCCATCGCGGCTTCATTCCGGGCTTCTCAATCCACTGGCCAGCCTCTAAACTTGCCCAGATCCTCGTGACAGTGAGAATGCCGTGATTGATAGCTCTCGTTTTCTATCTGATCTTCACGCCCTCCGCAGCTTTGGCGCGCAGGGCACCGGCGTGATCCGCCCGGCCTATTCCGCACCCGACATTGCTGCGCGCGACTGGCTGGCAGGACGGATGGCCGAGGCGGGATTGGCCGTGCATTTCGACGCAATGGGCAATCTTTTTGGCCTCGCCCCGGCGCCTTCCCTGTTGCTCGGTTCACATTCGGATACGCAGCCGACCGGCGGCTGGCTGGACGGGGCGCTGGGAGTGATTGCCGCGCTGGAAATTGCGCGGGCGTCGCGTGCGGCGGGCGGGCCTGCAATTTCAGTCGTGTCGTTTCAGGATGAAGAGGGACGATTTGGCGGAACCACCGGGTCGGCCGTATGGTCAGGCCTGTTGCCTTTGACCGAGGCGGATGTTGCGAAGGACTCTGACGGGGTGTCGCTTTCTGAGGCGCGGAGTCTGTTGGGGGATCGTGTTGGCGGCGATGTGGACCCCTCGCAGTTTACTGGATTTATCGAATTGCATATCGAACAAGGGCCGACGCTGGATGCTGCTGGCGAACAAATCGGCGTGGTCACTGATATCGTTGGCTACCGCGAAATGATGCTGACGCTGACGGGGCAGCAGAACCATGCGGGCACAACACCGATGGCGCTGCGGCGGGATGCCTTTCAGGGGTTGTCCACCTTCAACGCGCGTCTGAACGACCGGTTGCGCAATGTCGTCACGCCGCAATCGGTTTGGACCATTGGCCATGTGGTGGTTGCACCCAATGCCTCTTCTATCGTTCCGGGCCAGGTAAGATTTTCGATGCAGTGGCGCGACGGGGACAAGGACCGACTGGGGCGGATGCAGGCAGTAATCAAAGCGACGCTGAAAGAGGTGGCATCCGAGATGGTCCTCGCGGTCGAAAACGGGCCAATTTTGTCTCTTGACCCAACCCCGATGGACGCCACTTTGCGCGCAAGACTGGAGGCTGCGGCCGAGGTTCTCGCGCCGGATCGCTGGCGCCAAATGCCATCAGGCGCGCTGCATGACGCGACCAATGTGGCCCGCCTTATGCCGGTGGCCATGCTTTTTGTGCCGTCGATCGGCGGGATCAGCCATGCGTTCGAGGAAGACACCGATGAAGCTGATCTGGTGATCGGCCTAAGCGTGTTGGCCCAAGCTGTTGGAGTTCAAGGTTAGTTTGCCGTAAAGATAAGACGATTGGGCTCGCGTGACAGTTTCGACCGTCCATAGGTTGGACGATAGTGGAGTTGCGTCATGTCGTAGCGAGCCGCTGACTGAGTGACTTGGAAACCGAATAATCGATGTGAACGGCCCTGACCTGCCGTTTGCTTCATTGCCGAGCGCTGCGGTGCAGCTTCACCAGACCGGCCATTCGTCCACCGTGCAGCATTTTCGGAGGGTGAAGGTCGGCAGAGCGGACTAAGCCGCCGATCTCTACAGGACTTCAACAGTCGAAAATCGAATCGACTTTAGAAATAAGTCCTTGATCGGTGACCGGCAATCGGCACAGGCTAAGGTGCCGCCCCTACGCTGCTGCGCTATTATTCGGAGTTCCAAATGAAAATTTTTAACGCCTATTTCTTCACCGTTGCTGCCTTTGCCCTTGTTGGACATTCCACTGCGTCAGCGGCCGACATCCAGATTATGCAGCAGGATGCGACGACACCGTCCATCATCGACATCACAGGACCAATCGAAAGCGGAGACGCCAACCGGTTCTATGAACTCTCGCAGCGCACTGAGAGGGCTATCGTCTTTCTCCGGTCGCCGGGCGGTCTCGTAGACGAGGGCCTGTCGATCGCCGCAGAAATCAGGCAACGAGGCTTTACCACGATCGTAGCGCCGGGGGCCGAATGCCACTCGATCTGCGCCGTGATCTGGGTAAGCGGCGGCAGCCGAATAATGGATAGCACCTCAATGATCGGTGTGCACGCGGCTTACCGCAACCAAGCGATGGAAGATGGGACATCACTGACATCTGAGTCCGGCGTCGCCAACGCCGACATCGGTTCCTTCCTCACGCATGTGGGCCTTTCGCGGGAGGCCATTCGCTATTTTACGACGGCCGGACCGAACGACGTCCTGCCTATAACTCCAGCGATTGCACAGCGCCTCGACATCGATACGGCGGTCACCGACGGCGGCCAGATTAGAATGCCGGACGAGAGGCCGACGCCGCGTCGGCTAGCTTGGCAGTCGGCTAACTACATTGGGCTAAGCGGCGATTGCGCCCCGCTCCTCGGTCTCGACGCCGCGTTCCTGCAGGAGCAGGGCGGCCAGAGGCTCAGACTTGGACATGAACTTTTCGGTGGAGAGCTCTTTGCTAGCCTGGTTCCTGAAATGAGCAGCCGGGTAAGTTCAACAAAGGTAAGCATGGCGTTGAAAGACTGGTGCACTGGTGCTGCGACGGACCTTCACCAAGAGGGCATGTCAGTTGGCATTGCCGGGCCAAGCTACGATTGTGCCAAGGCAGCGACTAGCACCGAGCGTGCGATCTGCGGCAGCTTCGAGCTGTGGCTGGAGGACCGGGCGTTGGGCTACATCTACTCTGTTCTTCGGAATGTGAGCAATGGCGAAGAGCGTGCCTTACTGGCGGAGAGGCAGCGCGGTTGGATCAGCCAGCGAGACCGTTGCGGCAATGATGTCGCCTGTATTTTGGACCGCTACCGGTCCTGGTTTCTGGATCTGAGTCTGATTGCGGCGAGGGCGAACTAAAAAACAGGGTGCTCGGAGCCGACCTGCGACGGTGCGGCGTGATGCTTGATTTCGAGGCGATCTAAACGTCTGCTTCCGCTTGCGGGGGGGAATCTATCGCATTTGCAGCGAATACGCACTTTCCGCCCTTGGTGATGACCGTAGTGAACGGCCCAGACCGGTCCTTCATACGGAGCAAAGCGACGGTCCGAAAAATTATCCAAAATAGCCATTTGTCTTAGGCGCAGCGAAGATTTCGGTGCCAGCCCCAAAGAGATCGTTTACGAACTGCACCTTTCGAAATAGGATTGTTTTTTCACGCAGGTATCGCCACTTGATCGCAACTAGACATTTCTGCTCGAACTTCACTTTGACGACCGCAAAAGAGGTTAAAGGTCCGCAAAATGCATTATGTGAAGCCAAATTATATCCAGTGGATCAAGCTTGAAGGTGCCCTGTGGCCGAGCGCTACTAGACTCACCTTAGGTTACTCGACGAGGGACGCGATCTAGTGGTGCCTGACCCTTCTTCTACGAGAAAGCCTATGCGGGCGGGTGGCCGTGCCACTGAGGCGGGAATGGCCTTTCAGGCTGCGGTTGGAACTTGGATCGCCGCACACATTCTAGCTAGGCTTCAGATAGGCGGCCGCTTCGGCATAAACAACTCAGCGCTACCTGTTGCCATCCGTCTCGAGACCGGAGAAGCACTCGACGATATCGATGTGACGCAGTCTGACGGCGGCGCGATACATATTCAGTGCAAGACAAGCGCCAACCTTGGAACCGGTCCCAAGGCCGCTCTCACCAAAACAATTGGGCAGTTGGTCATCTGGGTTGCCGATTCCAAAAAAGCGGGCTCCCTTCCAGATCTGACAAAAAATGTCGCGGCCCTCGCAGTTCGCACGGATGCCCCGGCCACACTCGACACCCTCGAAGCGGCATGCCGAGCCTATGATCTGGGTGGTGGCTGGAACGTCACTAAGGGGCAGCGCAATCAGGCGGAGCGAGGAGCGCTGTCTGTCTTCGAGACCATCACCACGCCGGCTTGGACTACCTACTATGGGACAACGCCGAGCGAAGATGATCTTGCGGACCTCGTTCGTGTCTTTGGGATTAAGCGTTTTTCTATGGATGAGGGTGACGCCGACTGGCGAGAAGCCTCTCGCATTCTCGGCCGCGGCATGTTCGGCAGCGAGTCCGCAGGCGATGCACCGTTACGCGATCTGCGCGGCGTCGTTCGCGATCTGATCGGAAGTGGCGCACCCGCTGACCGAGCAGGGCTGCTCCGCGCTCTTCGCAAACGCGGTCACATCGATATCGGGGCTCCGGCCTTCGAATCAGATATTGTCAAGCTCGGCGCAGCAACTGAGACCGAACTAGCTCGGCTTGCTGCGCACTGCGTCTTGCCTCTCGGACCAGGCATTTCTATTGCCCGCGAAAGCGACGCTCCGCTGCTCACAGCAATTGAAGCGGGGTCTCTGTTGGTGGTTGGAGAGCCAGGCGCAGGAAAGACCGGCGCTCTAGTGAATGTAGCGACGGCCGCGAAAGAAGCCGGGAGCGATGTTATTTTCCTTTCGGTTGATCGCTTCCCGGGCGTAGCGATCGCATCGGACCTCGCGTCCGAACTTGAGCTAAGCCATTCCGTCATCGAAGTTCTGGAAGCATTTCCGGGCGGTGGCCGCAAAATCCTCATCATCGATGCGCTCGACGCCGCGCGTGGTGGATCATCGGAAAGCGTCTTTGCTTCACTGATCGAGACCGCGAGAGCGAAGCTCGCTGAAGATTGGATCGTTGTCGCGTCGATCCGGACTTTCGACCTCAAGAACGGTCGCCGATTTCGTCAGGCCTTCGCCGGTGCCCCCTCAAATCCGAACTATACCGAAACTGGACTAACCGAAGTTCGATATTTTCGGGTCCCAAGGCTCAGCGAAGCCGATCTCGGTGCCGCAGCCGCAGGCGCACCTGCACTGGCCAAGCTGCTAGGCTCAGCCCCAGCGCGTGTGAACCAACTACTTCGCAACATCTTCAACCTGTCGCTTGCCGCGCAATTACTAGCCGACGGCACAGACCCTGACGCTTTCAGCACGATAGGAACCCAGTCCGGCCTCATCGACGCTTATGAAGACGTGCGTCTAGACAGGACAGTTTTGCAACAAGGTGCAGCAACTGCCGCCTCGGTCATGGCGGCTCGTCGCCGCTTGTCCGTGCGAAAGGTGGCGATCAATCATCCCGAAATCGATACGGTCATTGCACGAGGTGTGCTGGCTGAATCTGGAGACCTAGTCAGTTTCGCGCACCATGTCCTATTCGATCACATCACAGGTCGCTTCCATTTGGAATGGGAGGACCCTGACGCCCTGATCGCGCAACTAGCAGGCGATACCTCCACCGCACTCCTGCTGTCGCCAGCTCTGCGATTTGCGGTCGAGCGCATGTGGCGTTTTGACACTTCTGGTCGCCCGCTCAGCTGGCAGCTCCTGTCCGGCATTTTCTTGGCAACCAACGTCGATGCCGTTCTTGGAAATGTGGCATTGCGGGTTGTCGTCGACAATGTTGTGGACGAGAGCGACATTGCCGGTTTGATCGCACTGTTCACCGCCGCTCCGTCTAATCCTGCGTTTGCAAGGATGCTAGCGCGGCTTGCGCGCTTCGCTTCAATGGGTATCGAAGCGGACAGATCGTTGGGCGCGACACAAGCGATTGCGTGGGCGCGACTGGCGGGAGCCCTGCTAGCCACTGGTGAGCGGGACCTAACTGATCCAGCGAATGTCCTGCTGCAAATGATCTTCGAACACGGTGATTTACCCGATCCGCAATTGTTGCGCAGCTTTGGTCAAGCGTCGCGGGCACTTTTGGAGGTGGTCTGGAGCAGCACGCCTCCGCTCCCGAGCGTGAGTGCGATCCGGTTTGTGGGAAAGAGCTTCGCATCTGACGCAAGCGCGTCGCGTTGCCTACTCGATCAAATACTTCGCGAACCCCGATTTTCAATTTCAGCGGATCAAGAAGCGACATGGCTTGCCGAACAAATCGTTCCGATCACGCTGGCCGCACCGGAGTTCACAGTTGAAATCTATGCGGCGCTCTTTGGGCAGACTTTCACCGACAATTCGACGTCGTGGCTTGGCGGCCAGCGGAGCCGCATCTTACCTTTGTCGTCCAATCGCCGACAAGATTTTGAGCATTGCCGCTGGCAGCTCGGTATCGCGATGGGCAGGGTTCTTGCTATCTCCGCCGGTAATGGAACACGCGCGCTGATCGATGCGGTGATCGGCAAGGTGGCAACGCAGGGCTATGGCCGGTCTGACAAATCGGACGTCGTCAACCTCGGATATAGAACGATTGAACTGCGGGGTCATAAAGTTGAACTAAATCAATGGGACGAGGATGGGGAGGATCATGACAATCGCGACGACGACATCCTGCGCCAATATGTAGAGTTCTTGCGCGGTGCTGCGCCGTCGGAATTCTCAGCGAGCGTGACGGCCGCGTCGATGGACTACGCGACGGGCGCGGTCTGGACGCGCATTTTTGGAGTTGGCAGCGAGCGCATAGCCGAGGTCGCGGATTTCCTTTGGCCATTGGTAGAGCGCCCCGATTTCATCGAGCATAGGGAAACGCTTCGCGACGCTGTCCGGTTTGTTGCCGCTGCCTGGTCGACACGATCGCGCGAAGCGCGCATCCGCTTTGAGATGATGGCGCTCGACAAGCAGCGCTTCAAGGACGACTCTGAAATGCTTCGATGGCGGCGAGTTCTTAAGCGAATTCTTGCGCTCGTTTCTGAGGATCATATCGAGCTAGAAGCAACACGAATCCTGCGAGGCCAGCTCGAGGCGGAGAGCCTCCTGGCTGAAAACCAGCGGCTGGATCGCTTTACCAGCCATTCCAGTGAGCACAGAGATTTCGTGCGTGATCAGCTGCGCCGCGACGGTGTTGATCTCGATAGCGGTCCGTTGCCGGAAATATTTAACACCTCGGACGCGCTTGACGCCATGGTCCAAGCGACTCCCGCCACTGCCGCTGCCAAAGATTTGGCTGGTTTGTGGACTGCTGCTATTGAGTTGCTTGCGCTCGTCGACGCAAACCCTGGTTTGCCCGATCAGGCGGATCGTTCTTGCTGGGGACATATTGGCAACGCAGTCGAGCGCGTAGCCGCGAGTGCCAACTATTCGCCCGGCGAAAGCGAACTACCAGCATTGTCGGAGATGTTTTCGGTTCTGCGCAGACTTTCCGCCTCGCAGTACCCCAAACCGCACGAGAGCGAAGAATGAGCCTAAGCTATGAAAACTGGGACGTGCGCGTACACTCAGCCGAAGCCTGGATATCACTGGCTCCGCGCTTTGCGAGCGAAAATCCAGAGATCATCGATCAGATCGAGACGTTTCTTTACGACCCCGTCGCTGCCGTTCGCTTACAGGTCGCGCAAAATCTCCAAGTAATATGCATCGCCGCCCCGGACAGAATGTGGGCTTTGGGTAAGCATATAGCTACGCATGAATCCGACCCAATGGTCTTGACCTCCTATCTGGACCGATCGATGCGCCGGTTTAGCCATGACGAACCAGACCGCTGTGAGACGATCCTCTCCATTGTTCGGGATAGGATGGGAAACGATCTGCAACGCGAGGGCGAAGGACGGGATTATCTCCAAGAAAGCTTTGGAGGTTGGTTAGCCCAACTCTACGCTGGCCAAGGGCGTCCCCGCATGCGCATTTGGCTCGAAGAATGGGCCTCCGATCCCAAGGGGCACCGCTTGCTCATAAATGCATACACTTCGTCGATGAGAGGTGCCTTCTTCAATCGATACGCAAAAGATGCAGAAATCGGCGCTTGCGAAATGTGCGATCGCGCGCAGAACGGTCTAACCGCAATCCTGAGACCGGCATTTAAAGCCTCCCAAAACGCCTATGCGGTGCTCAGCTCCGAAGCCGATGAAGCGGCGAAGAAGGTGGCGAGCGAGCAGTATCGCGCGGCCGAGCAGGTGATCCATCACGCAATGAACCAGCTCTACTTCGGGTCTGGCGCGCATGCGGACGGCGAAGGCACCCTTGGTTTGCCCGACCGAAATGGTATGGCACGTTTTCTGGCTGACTATGCCGAGATCCTTGCATTACTCGCTACCTCGCGTGAGCCAGCGACCCTGCATCAGTTGATCAAGCTCTATGAATTCCTGATCCCGTGCAAACCAGAAGCTGTGTTTGGTGCCATCTACACAATTCTGCTTGGTCATGGAGAGGCCGAGGGTTACCATTTTGAAAGCCTCGGTAGCGCGGCGGTTGTTCGGATCATCCGCAGATATATCGCAGACCACCGCGCAATATTCGAAGATGAAATGCGCCGAGCGAAACTTGTTCAAATTCTTCAGCTCTTTTCCGAGGTGGGTTGGACCGATGCGCTCAGACTGCTTTACGATCTTCCCGACCTCCTGCGGTAAGGAGCGGTGAACGATAGCTTGCCTATTTATTGGTCACCCGCCCGAGCGCCCGCCATTGCGCAAGTCGCTTTTTGTGCATCTCAGCCGTTCGCGTTGGGTGCAGCGAAAGACCGCTTCCCGCCCTTCGCGTCGCTCAGCCAGGTCTCATTCCACGATGTGGCGCGCAGCTGCCGGAGGGCGTCCAAGCCACTCATCCAGCTTGGACCACCGCCGTCGTCCTGACACGTTTTTCACGGCGATTGCCACTGCCTTTCGCTGGCCGACAATCACCACCAGGCGCTTGCCACGGGTGATCCCAGTATAGAGCAGGTTGCGCTGAAGCATTGCGTAGTGCTGAGTCAGGACCGGGATGACGACAGCGGGGTATTCCGATCCCTGGCTTTTGTGGATCGTCGCGGCGTAGGCGAGCACCAGCGTGTCGAGTTCGCCGAACAGGTAGGTCACGGTCCGGCCGTCGAAACTGGCGGTCAGTTCTCCCTCGTTGAGATCGACGCTCTCAACGTAGCCGATGTCGCCGTTGTAGACCTCCTTATCGTAATCATTTTCGATCTGCATGACCTTGTCACCTGGCGCGAAGGTCGAGCCAAAGCGTTCCACCTTGTTTTCCCCCACGGGGTTCAATGCCGCTTGAAGTTCGATGTTGAGCGAGCGGGCACCGACACCGCCCCGGTTCATCGGACAGAGGACCTGGATGTCCCGAATGGGATCCAGACCAAAACGCTTCGGGATCCGGTTTTTGACCATATCCAGAATGCGCAGGACGGCCTGCTCCGGGTCTTCGGCCGGCACAAAGTAGAAATCGCTCTCGCCGTCCGGCTTGGTCAGGTCTGGTATCTGGCCCTGGTTGATCCGATGTGCGCTTGTAATGATCTTGCTCTGGGCGGCCTGCCGGAATACTTCCGTCAGCCGCACGACAGGAATTGCGTTCGATCCGATGATGTCGGCCAGCACCTGCCCGGGTCCGACGGAGGGCAACTGGTCGATGTCTCCGACGATCAGGACCGCAGCGTGATTTGGCACGGCCTTGAGCAGCGAATGCATAAGGGAGATGTCGACCATCGAGCTTTCATCAACGACCAGCAGATCGCACTCGAGCGGGCTTTCCTCGTTGCGCTTGAAACCGAATGTCTTCGGGTCAATTTCCAGCATGCGGTGGATGGTCTTCGCTTCCATGCCGGTCGCTTCCTTCATCCGCTTGGCTGCCCGCCCGGTCGGGGCGCACAGCAGCAGCGTGACCGCTTTCGCCGCAAGGATCTGAAGGATGGAATTCACGATGGTGGTCTTGCCAACGCCGGGGCCGCCCGTGATCACCATGACCTTGGAGCGAAGCGCAAGACGAATGGCCTCGGTCTGAGTCGGAGCAAGGGTCAGACCAGTCTTCTTCTCGATCCAGGGCAGCGCCTTGTTGGCATCGATATCAGGCCATGGACGAGGGCCCGAGACGAGATGGCGGAACCGATCAGCGACACCTCTCTCGGCATGGTAAAGCCCGCTCAGGAAAACGCACGGGGTATCGGTCACGGTGTCGGCCGTCACAGTACCTTCGGTCAATTCCAACTCGATGGCTGTCTGGATCCGGTCGTCGGAAACCTCGAGCAGTTTGATGGACAGGGGGATCAGGTCCGCAAGCGGCAAACCGCAATGACCGTTCCCCATTGCTTCGGTCAGCGCATAGGAAATCCCGGCGCGTACACGGATCATGGCAGTCTTTTCGATCCCGAGTTTCTCGGCGATCAGATCTGCCGTTCGGAACCCGATGCCGCGAATGTCTCGCGCCAGTCGATAGGGATCCTCGCTCATCACCTGCACGGCGTCGACGCCATAGGTCTTGAAGATGCGTACGGCCCGGGCAGTCCCAACCCCATGACTGTGCAGAAACACCATGATCTCACGGATGACCTTCTGGTCGGCCCAGGCCGACGTGATCTTGTCAGCGCGCTTCGGCCCGATGCCCTCGACCTCCCGCAAGCGCGCGGGCTCGGCCTCGATCAGGTCAAACACGTCCTTGCCAAACATCTTGACCATCCGTTTGGCGTAGACCGGTCCGATGCCCCGGATCATGCCGGAGCCAAGGTACTTCTCGATGCCATCGAGCGATGTTGGTGCGGAGGTCTTCAGGAATCGTGCACGGAATTGCAGTCCGTGCGTATGATCGTTGGTCCATTCGCCTGACGCGGTCACCCATTCCCCGGCCGAGATCATCGCCGCGTGACCGATCGTGGTGATGAGATCCCGGTGACCACGCGCCTTGATACGTAGAACGCAGAAGCCGGATTCTTGGCTGTGGAAGGTCACGCGTTCGACAAGCCCAGCAAGGACCTCGTGGCGCTTATCACCTGCGGCGACGAATGCCGCGGGTGCCTCTCGCATGCCGTTTGGTTTTCGGTCGTTGTCCATCGCACTCCTGATCGCCATCATTTTGACGGAGGGACATGTTGCCCCCGACACGGCGGACCAGCCCCCGTCTGGTCATCTACATTTCGCGACCGTACCGCGAGATCCAACCGACAACACTGACCGGGTCCGTGGTGAGTTGACAGCTAATGATACCATGAAATTCGCCGCAGAACGCTCGAAGTCCGATAGCCTGCATCCTACTGAATCTGATGCGGAATTCGACTTGACACACCTGCCCCCCTTGACGTTCTATCTTATCATGGAACAAGTGCGCGCGAAGAGTACCATCTCGGGCGCTTTTTAGTTTCAGCCGAACGCTCACATTTCCCGGGCAAACCAGCGAATACGCCCGATGATATTGATCTCCTCCGCCGTGCCTTCATACGGGCTGTAAAGCGGGTTGTCAGATATGATGCGCACGGCGGGCGGATCGCTGTTGGGAATGTGTTCGAGCCGTTTGGCGACCAGCCCCATGCCGTCATGCACCACGAAGATCCCAGGCGGGTTGGGGGTGCGGCGGGTCATGTCTACCAGCACGGTATCGCCGTCGAGCAAGGTCGGCGCCATGCTGTCACCCGCGACATGCATGATGCGCAGCTGAGACGGGCTGGCCTTGAGGCTGTCCTTTATCCACGAGCGGCGGAAGTGATAGGCCCGGCCGGGCGTGTCACCATCTTCATCGCTCACGACGGCCCCACCGCCCATCGCTGGGCGGGGACTGGCATGGGCAATCGCCACAAAGGTCTCGTCGGGATTGTCGATGAAGGGTGACGGGCCTTCGACCTCGCCGATGCCGTGGATCAGCCAATCGCGATCCACCTTCAACACCCGGGCGACATCGGCCAGCCGGTCGATGCCGGGGCGCACGGATCGCCCGCGCAGGATGTCATAGACGAAGGAGCGATTGACCCCGGCCATTTCTGCGACGTGGGCCGGTGCCAGGCCCAGCTGATCGGCGCGGGCGCGCAAGCGGTCGGCGAGTGTGTGGTGGTTGGTCATGTTGTCCCCAAGGGGCTGTGGATCAAATAGGATAAAGCAGGATTGATTGGTGCTCGTCAAGACATTAGAACATAAGGTAAACAACCAGTGCGGGATTCGAGGGAAAAAGATGGAGATCGAGAAGGCTTATTTCACCCTCCCGGAGATCCTCGACCGCTGGTCGATGCCCGAGGCAGACCTGATCTACCTCGCCGAAAACGACAAGCTGCGGTTGTCGGTGCGGGTGTTTGGCCTGCCTGTCGAGTTCGGCGATTACGAGATGACGGATGACGGCCGACGCTACAATGTTCCTGTGGAACGAAAGCACTTCAGCGGGCTCGTGGATCTTAACGCGCGTGATGCATTTCGACTGTTTCGTTGTGGCGAACTGGTTGTGACCGAGTTCCGGACCCCGAAGGCAGACTACGCGTCACTCTGGGACGACGCCGAACCAGTGTTGTTCAATGTCGGCGATCTGCTGCTCCGCCGCGAAGAGCGGGATCGTTTCGAAGCAAAATCAGGTTTTTCGGGGGCGCGGGCCGAGGCTGCGCAGCCGACATTCCACGCGTCACCGGACTATCACCACGTCCGTTGCCAGGGGCGTGACTTCCGGCTGGGCCCGATCCAGGCGCAGGTTGTGCGCGTGCTGCATGACGCTGCGCGAGCCGGCAACCCTTGGCTGAGCGGCAAGACGATCCTGGCCGCTGCGGGCTCGAGAAGCCTGAAGATGTCTGACGTCTTCAAATCCCAGAAGCACTGGCGCGACCTCATCGCATCGAATCAGCGTGGGCTCTACAGCCTCGCAGGCGTCTGACCGAGCGCAAGTTTTCCGGGGCGATTCGATCCCTCTTCTGGCTGCGGTGGGGGATCGGGTGTGGGGCCGCAGTGGGATGGTGATCCCCCTCCCGGCATCAGCCCCTTGTTTCGCAAGGCCGATCTGATCCCCCTCTGCATCCCACTACGACCCCGACGACATCCCACAGCCGAATATCGCATCTTGCTCCCGACAACCAACACCGGGAGACAACGATGCAGCAAAAGACTTGCCTCACTCAGATAGACCTCGCGCGGCGCTGGACGATCTCCCCCCGCACGCTGGAACGCTGGCGCTGGGTCGGGGAAGGCCCCGTTTACATGAAGATCGGCGGGCGGGTGGTTTACCGGCTCGACGACATTCTTGCCTTTGAGCAAGCGCAGTTACGCCAGAACACGACCTTGGTCGTTGGGGCGGGGGCGGCATGATGATGGCAAGTTTCAAGCCTGCTCATGTAGCGCCGATCCACGCATCGACCGACGAGATCGCCTTCTGCGCATGGGTAGCACAAGCCGAGCCCGGCGAGACGCTGGTCTACCATCGCGGCTTTCTCGCCGTCGATGCGACCGGCGTCGTTTCCAAACTGCTCTCTGATCAACAGCGCGCATTGCGCTTGGTGGCCTCTGCCGCCTTGCGCGCCGCCGAGCAGGATCTGGTCCACCTCGTTCAAGCGCGTATCGGCCCCGACCAGTTTGCCTACATCGCCGTTGCCCGGCGCAAGCCACGCAAGGCCGGTACCTCGCTTTCGGTGCGCCTGCTCGAGGCCGCCTGATCCCCCCATTCCCCAATAAGGAGACCCAAATGCCTTTTCCTGACAACACACCCGACATCAACGAGTTGATCAATCTGCCCGTGGATGAAATTGCTCTGCTTCCAGTCGACCTGCTGGCCGCCCTGCAGCACGAGATCGACGCGGCCGCCAAACAGATGAAGGCGGTGACCACGCGCTTCAACACCGCGCTGGCGGTCCGTTTCGCTGCCCGCGCCGCCGAAGTGCGCAGCGCCTCCGGCAAAGACACCGGCACCGTTCGCTTTGACGAGGGCGATTTCACCATCGTTGCCGATCTGCCGAAACGAGTGGATTGGGATCAGAGCCGGCTTGCCGCCATGGTCGAGCGTATCCGCGCCGCAGGTGACGACCCTGCTGAATATGTCGAGATCAGCTTCAAGGTGCCGGAACGCAATTATGTCGCCTGGCCTGTCGCCATCCGCGAGGGTTTTGAACCTGCGCGCACCGTTCGCACTGGCACGCTGTCCGTCACGCTGATCCCGGCGGAGGAACAGCCATGACCTCCGTTCCCCTTGTCATAAGCGAGGTGCATGACCTGCGTGCGCTGGTCGACCGCGCAGCCAGTATTCTCGCAAACGCGCGCAGCTCAGCCGAAATCCTTGATGCGCGCGAGATGGCGGGCCTCGCCTATGACGTCGCAAAGCGCACCGCGCGGATACAGCGTGCCAAGGATGCGCATGATGTGCTGATCGGTGCTGCGCACCGCGCCCAAGCGAATGCTTTGGAAATCGAGGCGCAGGCCAAGCACCGGCTGGCGGATGAATATGATGCGGCGCAGGCCCGGGGCGAGGTGGCCGCAGGGCGCCCGAAAAGTCTTGAAGGCGGCAAGAGTTTGCAGGCCACGGCAGCTAACCTGGGCTTGCGACACGATGAGATCTATGACGCGCGCCTGATCCGCGATGCCGAGGCAAATGACCCTGGCATTGTACGCCGCACTTTGGATGATCGCCTCGCGCGGGGCGAGGAACCCACTCGGTCGGCTTTGCGCAAAATGGTTGTCGATGCTGCCATGCGCGGGATGCGACCGCAGCGCCGGCCCAATCGTCGCAATCCGCTTTATGTGGCACCCACGCGTGAACAGGCCGCCTGGCGACATGTCACCGGGATCTTCCGCGCCTTTGCCGAATGGGCCACCGACGAGAACCTTGCCCTTGCACGCAAGGGCATGCGGGAGGCGAGCGATACCCCATTTCACGCCCTCGACGCCAAGGCCATCGCCCAAGGGTCTGCAGCTTTCA
>Ga0307981_1002027_pt1 | contig 17060 bp, 19 predicted proteins | sample OrgLakmetagen987_FD_201849 | JGI IMG/M metagenome (GOLD analysis project Ga0307981, IMG submission 201849) | Saline water microbial communities from Organic Lake, Antarctica - #987 | ecosystem: Environmental > Aquatic > Non-marine Saline and Alkaline > Saline | place: Antarctica: Organic Lake... | reverse complement strand
GGCGATGACGCTGGCGCTGGCCCTTTACCTATTTCAAAATGACAGCGGATTGCGCGGCAACAACGGCCTGTCGGGGCTCCAAAACATCCCGGGCTACGAAAATACGCCACAATCGACGATCTCGATCGTATTCTTCCTCGCCTCTGCGCTCGCGCTGGCATTAGGGTACCTGTTCTTTGCCTGGGTCGTGTCGGGCAAGATGGGCAGTGTCGTCAAAGGTATCCGCGACAACGAGGCGAGGGTGCGGTTTCTGGGCTACCACGTGGAAAGCTACAAGCTTTTCATTTTCACTATCACCGCCATCGTCGCGGGCATCGCGGGTGCGCTCTATTATCCGCAAGCAGGCATCATCAACCCTGGTGAAATCGCCCCGATTGCATCCATATATCTGGCCGTATGGGTCGCGATCGGTGGGCGGGGCAGGCTCTACGGCGCAGTCATCGGCGCGGCGCTCGTCTCGCTCCTGTCGAGCTGGTTCACGGGTGGCGGTGCCCCCAACATCAATCTGGGATTCTACACCGTGCGATGGACGGACTGGTGGCTTGTTCTTCTTGGCTTCAGCTTTGTCGCCGTGACACTTTTCTTTCCCAAGGGCATCGGCGGCCTGTTTGATTATCTGGTGAGGAAGCCGCGATGAGCATGCTGCTGGAAGTCTCTGGCGTCTCGGTCAGTTTTGACGGTTTTCGCGCCATCAACAATCTGTCGATCAATTTCGCCCCCGCCGAGCTGCGCGCGATCATCGGACCCAACGGCGCAGGGAAAACCACATTTATGGATATCGTGACAGGCAAGACCAAACCCGATTCAGGCACCGTGATTTGGGGGGAGCGCAATATCTCGCTTCTGGGGATGTCGGAGAGCCAGATTGCGCGTATCGGTATCGGCCGGAAATTCCAGAAACCGACCGTCTTCGAAGAGCAGACCGTGCGCCAGAACCTCGCGATGGCGTTGAAAAATCCGCGCGGCCCCTTCGCGGTGCTGATGCACAGGAAAACGGTTGCCAACGGCCAGCGCATCGAGGAGGTCGCGGAGGAGATCGGCCTGACCGCCAGCCTTACCCGGCGCGCCGGAGAGCTAAGCCACGGGCAAAAGCAATGGCTGGAAATCGGAATGCTTCTAGCGCAGGAGCCGCGCCTGTTGCTCGTCGATGAGCCCGCTGCCGGCATGACCGTGGAGGAGCGGGAAAAAACCACCGATATTCTCAAGCGCGCCGCCCAGACCCGCGCGGTGGTGGTGGTGGAGCATGACATGGAGTTCGTCCGCCGCCTCAATTGCAAGGTGACGGTGCTGCACGAAGGTGCCGTGCTGGCCGAAGGAAAGCTCGACAGCGTCACATCCAATCCAAAGGTGATCGAAGTCTATCTGGGACGCGCCGATGCTTGATGTTGAAAATCTCGATCTGTACTACGGACAAAGCCAGATCCTGTTCGGCATGTCGCTGCACGCAGCCAAGGGTCAGATTACGACGGTGATCGGAAACAACGGCGCAGGCAAGACCAGCCTCCTGAAGGCGATCGCGGGCCGGCATCCGATGTCGGCTGGACAGGTGAGCCTCGGAGGCGAACCTTTGCGCATGACGAATGCCGTTGACGCCGCGCGGGCGGGCATCGCCTATGTACCGCAAGGGCGCGAGGTGTTTCCCATGATGAGCGTTCTGGAAAACCTGCAAACCGGTTTTGCCTGCCTGCCAAAACCAGAGCACTTCATCCCGGATCGAATTTACGAACTGTTCCCGGTGCTGAAAGATATGCAAACGCGGCGCGGTGGAGATCTGTCGGGTGGCCAACAGCAGCAGCTTGCGATCGCGCGCGCGCTCATCAGCCAGCCCCGCGTACTTCTGCTCGACGAGCCCACGGAGGGGATCCAGCCCAATATCATTCAACAGATCGGCGATGCCTTGCAGCAACTCAGACAAGCCGGGGAGATGGCGATTGTTCTTGTGGAGCAAAACGCGAGCTTCGCTTTCGGCTCGGGCGATAGTTTTGTCGTGGTTGAGGGCGGACGCATCAAACGCACCGCCCATAAAGCGGACTATTCAATCGAACTGCTGAAAAAAGATCTTGCCCTCTAGGCTACTGACCCGACACCTTGGTGCCCACATCTGTCTCGAAATCAGGGGGCGTTCGTGATGTCAGGCAACAGCGCCGAACGATGCCGTATCGGGATGCCGGAACTATATGCGGTGCTAAACGCCGTTCCCTCTCCTAAAGGAGCGAGAAGGGCACTAACCACACTCAGGAAGCAAAACGAGACCGCGGAAGCTTGGGAACACTAAGGTCGGCGAGGCACCAGACCGTGCGATCAACCCTGTGCCAGGCAGGCCATGGTAAGGCAATGACAAACAAACCGACCTGCTCCTCGAGCCCTATTTCTGGTGTCGCCGTGGCGATCAGCGGGCGGCAACACCGAAAAATGAGTGATGCAGTCTAACCTAAAAATACAGGATGCTTCGCGCTTCCAAACTCGCGATTTGGTGGAGGCCGTGAGTTTAGATTCGCAGATCACCGATATCCGCCCCACGCTCACCTTCTAAGACCCATGGTCAAGGCCCGCAAACCTTGCGATGGTACGCTGATCCTTTCGCAGACAGGCCCCCCGAATGCCCCCTTCCCTGCCCATCCATGAAGTCACATACCGCAAAGCCCGCGATCTTATCCTGTTCGGAGAGTTAGAGCCTGGCGCTGCCGTCACCATCAACGGCATCGTTGAACGCCTCGGCGCGGGTATCACACCCGCCCGCGAAGCCATTCGTCGTCTGACCGCCGAGGGCGCACTGCGCGCCAGTGACAACCGCCGCGTGGTCGTCCCGAAGCTGACGATGGAGCAGCTTCAGGAATTGACCTATGCGCGCACGGGGATTGAGCCGCAAATTGCCCGCCTCGCAGCTGTGGCCATGGAGCCGGAGGAAATCGACACGCTGGAACAGATCGATGCACGGGTGAACGCCGCGCTGTCCGCTGGGGATATTCAGGCCTACCTGCGGCACAACCACGTTTTCCACTGGACGCTTTATGCCCATTCAGACGCTGAAATCCTCATGGCCACAGCCGCATCCCATTGGCTGCGCGTCGGGCCCTCGCTGCGCATCATGGTGCGGCAAGACCGCTCCGCCCCCTTGCCCGACATGCACAAAGTCACGGTAGAGGCGTTGCGCGACGGCGATTACGAGGCCGTGGGAGAAGCCATCCACAATGACATCTTACAGGGCCATGCCCATATCGCAGAAGGTCTCGATACTGCTGATTAGGCTCTACTCCGTGTAATATCTCTCGATCTCGGCTACCTCGTCGCGTGAGCCGAGAATGACGGAGACGCGCTGGTGATGACCCGTGGGTGCAACATCCATTATCCGCCCCGTCCCGGTGGAGGCCGCCCCCCCGGCCTGTTCGACCAGCATGCCCATCGGGTTCGCCTCGTACATCAGGCGTAATTTGCCCCCCTGCCCGGCATTGCCGGAATCCTTGGGGTACAAAAACACGCCACCCCGCGTCAGGATCCTGTGGACATCCGCTACCATTGAAGCGCACCAGCGCATGTTGAACTTCTTGCCACGTCGCCCGTTGGCACCGCGCAGACAATCATCGATATAGCGGCGCACGGGCGCCTCCCACAGATCATAGCGCGACGCATTGATCGCGAACTCCTGAGTCTGTTCTGGAATGGACATGGCAGGTTGCGTCAGCAGAAACTCACCCGAACCGGGATGATGGGTGAACCCGTCAACCCCCTGCCCGACCGTGACCACGAGGCCGGTGGAAGGGCCGTAGATTGCGTACCCAGCCGCAATTTGCTCGGTTCCCTTGATCTGCACGGCGGATGCCTCCGTGGGGACCGCCTCTTTAAGCCGTACGATTGAGAATATCGTTCCAACAGAAAGGTTTACGTCAAGGTTTGAAGAGCCATCTAGCGGATCATAATACACGACGAAATCACCAGCCTGAGGCGCCTGCTTGCGCCAATTGACCTCATCGACCTCCTCGGACACAAGCGCTGCGAGGTTCGGGTTTCCTCCGACGATTTCCTGAAAAATCTCGTCCGAGATAACGTCGAGTTCTTTCTGCGTCTCCCCCTGAACATTCTCCGTCTCAGCCGCACCCAAGACCCCTGCAAACGCACCATGGCGCACGCGGTCGGCGATCATCCGGCAGGCGGTTGCGATGTCCTCCATCAGCATCAGCAAATCGCGATCCGTGTTGCTGGCGTGGAGGTGTTGGCGCAAGGTGGTCTGTGTCATGAAATATCCTTATTTCTTTGTTTTGTCCGCGATTAGCTTGACCAATGACTTGGCCAACCAATCGGCATTTACATCTTTTCCCGGCTCGATCATTGCAGAGACGAGCCCTGCACACACGGGTTTAGCGGTGGCCTTCGCCGTGCCGTTTTCCGCGCGGCTTATCTCGGGCGCTTTCGTTTTCGGCTTCTTGACCGTGCCGCCGTGCAAGCGGGGGGTGATTTCGCAAAACGCGCGGTTGGGTGTGTTGGCGCTGTCCACTTCCACGCTGATCTGGTCGTGCAGCCCGGCGCAAGACCGCCCGAGTACCCGGCATGCCTCCAGACGGCGGCGGCCTGATTGCAAGATGAAACGATCCGTAGTGACCATGGGTCGATCACTGTCAGTACGCCAATCGGGATCGACCGGGCGTCCGGATATCGGCTGTGTCTGGTCAAGCCGCGCGATATTATCCATCAGTCCCACCTTTCTTAAATGAACACATATGCGAATCCCCCGCGACGGCAGATGTGGCAAAACTCTGCCCGCAGCACCCGGTAAACCAGAATACCGCGTCTCCGGGAGAGGAAGAAAAGGGTGATATTACCGTTCTGGATATTCGCTCGACCCGGAATGAGGCGGACTCCTAGCCAAAGCACCGGGCGCCGAACCGCGCCAAGTTCTGCAGCGCTACGCGGTTTCGGACCAGTGGCGCCGGATTCGTCCACACTGAGGAACTCGGTAACCTCAGTCTGGGAAAACCGCCGTAAGACACGCCTGCACAGGGTAAGATCGCGCTGTATCTTGGTGTTCACCTGCGCCATGATACGCTCCAGACCGCGTATGAACTGCCCGTAAGCCATTTTAGGTATATCCGCGGATATTTCTACGCTCCGATCTTGGAGCCTATTGCCGATGAGGGCAAGCTCCGGACGTCAAGTATCCAGCGCTACATACAGGATTTCAAAAGCTTGTACGGCATTGCCAAGTTGTTCGGCTTTACTGACCCGGCATCGGATGGTGCATAAGAGTACCGTCTGCCATGCCGCGCCTGTGGAGCTACCTTACCATCGTGAAATCATCGCCTACGCGGTCCGAGCTTATCATAGGTTTGCGCTGAGCAGGGCTGATATCGGTGATATGATTGCCGAGGGAAGCGAGAGTATCGGCCGCGAAACGATGGGGCTCTGCTGGCGCGCAGGAGGTGCCAACGGCGACATGCTCGACATCCTTGTCCAGGGCTGCCGCAATACCAAGGCCGCCAAGCGCTTCATTGCGAGACCTATCACTCAACTTGCCACCCTCAGGTCCCGATCACATGCTTCATCAACTTGGCTATGTCCAACAAGCCCTTCTCTGTCTCCTAAACGTGACTGTGAGCCCGGATCAGGCGGCGCGCCGTGCCGGAGGAGTGCTTCCGCGACAAGGGGCTCTCGCCGAAGTGGATCGCCGGGAACAGATGACTGTCTTCCAATGCATGAAGAAGCAGGAAGCGCGCCTGTGTTGTTCGGATTCTTGTTGAGGCGCGTCAGGGCTCATCGAAATTGCAACGCCCTAGAACTGCAAACATGGCACATTAGACATGTCATAGCTTAGCATTTATAGCATGTTCGCAAATCTATAGAGTTGCATTATATTATTTTCTGCAATAACAGAGCATGGCGGAATTACCGCAAATGCAATATCGTAGGTTCGCAAATGTCAGTTACTCGAGCGAAGCAAAGACAGGCCCAAGAGAGGATCAACCAGGCAACCAGTCTGACGAAGTCGCTTGCAAAGCCGATCGGCGGCTGGATCGCCACCTTCCAGGAAGCGATCGGGATGAATGCTCCGGCCCTTGCAGAACGCCTCGGGATCTCAAGAAACAACATCTATGCCGCGATCCAGAACGAACAGGCCGGAACCATCTCCGTAAACCAACTGGAGAAGATCGCCGAAGCAATGGGCGGCCGCCTTGTCTATGCGATCGTCCCGCGCGAAGGCCCCGTTGAAGAGATCGTTCTGGCCCAAGCCCGTGCGAAGGCACGACCCATTATCCAGCGCACGCGGGCAAATATGGCGCTCGAAGAGCAAACAGATGGGTTGCGCAGCGAATCCGAGATGATTGAGGAGCTTGCCGCCGACATCATACGCGAAGCTCGACGGGATTTCTGGCAATGACGCTCGAGCTTCACGAACCCACCGGGGCCACCCCCCTAACGCCCGACGAGTTACTTGGCCTCAAGGCCAAGCACATTGCGACGCGCGGCGAGCTAAACGAACTCGAAGGGGAGAACATCATCTCAGGCCTTACCTGGCTCGACCGACGCCCAAAATCATTTGACGTCCTGAGAGATGCCACAGTACGCGAAATCCACAAGCGTCTTTTCGGAGAAGTCTGGGACTGGGCCGGCGTTTTCCGTCTGACTGACAAGAACATCGGGGTACCAGTCTGGCACATCTCTACCGATTTACGCACTTGTCTCGATGATGCGCGGTACTGGCGTGACCATAAGAGCTTCGATCCGCTGGAAGCTACGGCGCGCCTTCACCACCGCCTTGTCTGGATCCATCCCTTTGCAAACGGCAATGGACGTTGGGCGCGGATCATGGCGGACGCCTACTTGGCGAAGATAGACACAGATATCTTTCTCGACTGGTCCGGGGGTGGAACACTGAACGCCGAAAGTGCGCACCGATCAGCCTACATCGCCGCACTGAGAGCCGCCGATCAGCACGACTTCGAGCCCTTGGTGGCACTCGTGCGTTCACTGGCAAGGTAGCCGTCGACTCCGGGCGGCAAGGTAGTGTGGCAGCTCACCCGAACCGCCCTCCCCCTTTGATAAAGGGATACTCCTTGACGATAATCCCCTCCTCGATGGCAGCGTCCGAGGTGAAGTGGTCATACTCGGCCTGAAGCTGGCGGTACAGCCAGCGGGCCGGATCACGAAGTGCCTCGGTCACGATCTCCTCTGCATCCTCGGGGCGCGGCTTCCAAGTCGGGCTGTCCCACGGTCATGGTGTTTTCGTGGTAACAGCGGCTGCGTTGCCTCGTCTCAGCGGCGAGCTGGTCGAAGTTCCGCCGCTAGACAGTCTGCATTCGGTCAGCACTTCATGTCCGTCCGAGCATAGTCCCGAATTCGGGCCGCTGCGCCCTTCGCATGGTTGAAAACAGCTTTCGAAGTCGGCACCACCGCCCATCAGGCGGACGAGGCGCGGCAGGAAACAGGTCACGACGCACTCGGAGCCCCAAAGGCCGATGAGGTCGAATTTCATCCACGAGACGCAACACGAAGCGGCTGCGGCTTCACTAGACCGGGCCCAAAGATCGTCGCGCGAAAGATACAGCTCTTCATTGGGCCGGATGAACCATTCGAACGACGCCCGCCTGTTCCGCTAATCCTGGCTTAGTTTCAACCTCCCAGCAACTAGCCCGCACCGGCGGAGCTGGATCCAGAACGTCCACAGCACCCATCGGCATCCCTGCGCGACGGGCGCAGGAAGCCACTCTCCCAACCATCAACCCGTCAACGGGAAACGGGCACACCTCTCATTCTTCAGAAGAGGCATGAGTGACGGCAATGCGGACTTTGTTGCCCTTGTTCTCCACTGAGGCAATGTCCCCATGTAAGTGACAACCGGTCGACTCAGCCCTACTGCTTGGCGGATGAAACCAAAAATACTCACAACCCTACCCGAATACACGCGAAGTCTGCTGGTGCAGGATGTCATCGCGGGCGTGACCGTGGCCATGGTGGCGCTGCCGCTGAGCCTCGCCATCGCCATTGCGTCTGGTGCTGACCCCGCCAAAGGCCTCGTGACCGCGATTGTCGCAGGATTCCTGATTTCTTTGCTGGGGGGCAGCAGGGTTCAGGTTGGCGGGCCAACAGGCGCGTTCATCGTTGTCGTCTTCAGTGTGATCGCAGAGCATGGCTACGACGGATTGGTATTGGCGACCTTCATGGCGGGTTTGATCCTGTTGGTGGCCGGATACTTCCGCGCGGGAAATCTCATCCGGCTCATTCCCGAGCCGGTCATCAACGGTTTTACCATCGGCATCGCCTTCATCATCGCGACAAGCCAACTCAAGGATCTTCTGGGGTTGACCGCTGCAGAAGTGCCCGCCGAATTTTTGGCAAAAATCGAGGTACTTTGGGCCGCGCGCCCGAGCTTTTCAGGGGCGTCCGCCTTGATTGGCCTGAGCACTATGGTTTTGATCGTGCTTTTTCGTAGGGCCGCGCCAAAACTGCCGGGTCTGATTGTTGCTGTCGCGTGCACTTCCGCGCTCGTGGCACTTCTGGGGCTTCCAGTTGAGACAATCGGGTCGCGGTTCGGAGACCTGCCCAACACGTTGCCTTGGCCCGAGATCCCCGAGATCAGCTTTGACAGGGTCGTCGAGTTGCTGCCATCCGCACTTGTCATTGCCTTTCTCGCCGGTGTCGAATCCCTGTTGTCCGCCATGGTGGCCGACCGCATGATCGCGGGGCATCACCGCCCCAATGCCGAGTTGTTGGCACAGGGTGCGGCGAACATCGGATCGGCACTTTTCGGCGGCCTGCCTGCAACCGGAGCCATTGCCCGGACGGCGACCAATATTCGCGCCGGTGGTAAAACTCCCGTAGCTGGACTGATCCATGCTTTGACGATCTTGCTGATCATGTCCCTCGCCTCACAACTCGTTGGATACATGGCAATGCCAGCCTTGGCAGGGCTTTTGATGCTGACCGCTTGGAACATGAGCGAGCCACACAAGTTTCGCGGGTATCTCAGGGAGCGGAAATCTGACGTTTTCCTTCTCGCGCTGACGGCTGTCCTCACGGTACTTGCCGACCTGACGGTCGCTATCGGAGTTGGTGTTGCGCTTGGCTTGGCCCTTCGCCTCCAACGGCGCCATGCCACCGATGCCGATTGGTCAGAGCCGGATAGATAAACCGAAGATCATGCCGACCGGATCTCCCTTCAAGCTGTCACAGGCGCAACGCTCAGTATGAGTCAGAATTGGCCCGAAGCTGCCTTGCGGCGGCGCAGCGATACTGGCGGCTTGCCCCGCCGGGCCCGAGGGGAAGCCCGGTTCCTCAGAACCGGGTGTCGTCACGCAACTCGCGATCCTCCGGCGGGGGGCGTGAGGTGGCGAGGCTGAAGTTGGCAATTTGGGTGCCACCATAAGTGCTGCGGGGTTCGGGGTTGCGCGCATGAGGCCGGACAAGATTAGGGGATTGTAAGCAAAAAGGATGGCTCAAGAGCCAGAGAGTTGCCAGACCCTGTAAGCCTCACATCGGGATACCTTAACCCTCAGTCCAGCACCTCATTTGCAGCGAATGGGGCGATCATCGGTCCTCGGCCCCCTACCCTCGCCTGCCGCGACGGGATTAGATACCGGAGCATTCAGGACACGGACCGCACCATGGTGAAAGCCTTCGCCCGATATCTGGGCTATTCTCTGGCCGAACTCATAGGCGCCAATTGGCGGAGAGCCATCATTCGCCACGCTTGCAAACCAATATGGGCTTGCCGGACACAAACCGATTACGTTTTATGGCAAGGCGACAGCGAGCGCGTGGTCCAGGGAAGAGCTTCATCATGCCGACTACATTGCACATGTTCGTTCCCGCGGCGATCCGGGCAGTCATGAAACGCCTCAAGCCACGCATAGAAGCCGATACAGGCGTGCTTCTCATACAGGAGTTTGAGCTTAACCCACTGATACCGAAAAGGATCAGAGCCGGTGAGCCTTATGACATCGGCTTGACCAATCCACCCTACACGAAGGCCTTGATCGATGATGGATTTGCAGACGGCGGCAGCCACCGTGCATTCGGGCGGGTCTCACTTGCAATTGCGCGCAAGGGCGGGGCGCATAGCAAAAAAATAGTGGACTCAAATGGTATCGAAGCGCTTCTCCGCAGCGCAAAAAGCATAACCTATACAGGTGCCGGGACAAGCGGACGCACCTATCTAGATGCATTGAAACGCATGGGTCTGACTGACTCCGTCTTGCCACAAAGTCATGCGATGGCTGGGGGCGTGCCTGCGGTATCGGTTGCGAATGGCGAATACGAGCTTGCAATTGCCCCTCTCACAAAAGTGATTGCCACGCCCGGAGTCGTTCCCGCAGCCGTGTTCCCGGAACACCTTGGGACACATATCGACATGTCGGTATTTCGGAGCGCGGCATCACCAACAGCCGCGGCAAAAGTAATCGATTTCCTGACCGATCACGATCTCGACAATGAACTCGCCACGGCGGGAATTACGCGTTTCGAACTGATCTGATCACGTCTTGGACTTCCGGCATAATTGCGCACTGATAGAAAAGGCATCCGAGTCCGTGTTGTCCGAAGTGCTGTCACTCGTCTCGACGCAGATATTACTTGCAGACGCGGTACAAGGCAGGTTTAGGCCAAACTGCAGCAATGCCGCTAGTCAGCGCGTGTCTGCTTCCTATGTCGACCAACTTAAGACTGGTCGTCAACTTCAACTCCAAAAACCTGTGGCTCGAAGGCAAAGTATGTGCCCGCGAACTACTTCTGGAAGTGACTGGTCTGGCGACACATTCGTACCGCCAGACCTAGTCGTCGGGTCTATTGGGCAAGGTCGAAGAACAAGACCTCAGCGGCGTTCCCTTGGTCAAAAGTCAGCGGGCCTCTGCCCTCAATGGCAAGACCGTCGCCCTTGGACAATGCGATACCATTCACGGCGAGGGATCCATCAGCAACCTGCACCCAACCTTTGCGTCCAGCATCCAAATCAATGTTGATTGACTGGTCACCGCCCAATGTTGCGGCGTAGACACTTGCGTCTGCTTGGGTCGTCATGGAACCGTCACGTCCGTCTTGGGACAGAAACAGCTTGAGCTTGCCGCTCTTATCCTCGCTTGACAGATCTATCGTGTCATATGCGGGGGCGGTATTCTGCCTCTCGGGTAGCAACCAGACTTGCAAGAATCGCATTTCTTCGGTCGCGGATGGATTGAACTCGGAATGGGCTACGCCAGATCCTGCGCTCATGTATTGTACACCGCCGGCGCTGACGACCGAGCCGTTGCCCAGTGAGTCCTTGTGTTCCAGCGCCCCGCCCAACACGTACGAGAATATCTCGGCGTTTTGGTGTGCATGCTCGCCAAACCCCTTGCCACCTGCGACCAGGTCATCATTGATGACGCGCAGATTTCCGAACCCCATGTGCTTGGGATCATAGTAGTTTCCAAAGCTGAAACTATGTGATGATTTGAGCCAACCAAAGTTTGCCTGCCCCCGTTCACCGGCGGGGCGAACGGTAAAGCTAAGATCACCTTGTTGGATGATGTTTTGATGGATTGTCATTTGGTCACTCCTTTGTTCACGGCACTTTCAGCACGATATCTTGTGACGAGCCTGCCTTGGCTCGTGGAAATGTTGGTTCAACCCGGCAAAGGGATGAATTCGTCCCTGTCAGTTGGCGGCAATTGGAAACGACCATGTTCCCAGTCACCTGCGGCCCAAGCTTCCTTGGCAGCCTCGATCTTCTCTTTTGACGAGGCGACGAAATTCCACCAGATGTGGCGTGGGCCGTTTAATGTCTCACCGCCGAGCAGCATCAGTCTTGCACCAGCCGGGCCAGCTTTCACGGTAATCGCGTCACCTGGACGGAAAACCATCATCTGACCAGACTGAAAGATGTCGCCCGCGACTTCGATAGAACCGTCGGTGACGTAGATCCCGCGATCTTCATGGTTGTCAGGCATGGGCAGCATTGCACCGGCTTCGAGGATAGCGTCGGCATAGAACATCTCCGAAAATGTCTTGGTCGGCGCGCGTTCACCCCAGGCATTGCCAAGAATGAGCCGCACCTGTTTGCCTTCCCCTTCCAAGAACGGCAGCGCGGCTTCCTTGTGGTGCTCGAAATCAGCGTCCATGTCTTCGGCTTCCTCGGGCAAGGCCACCCATGTCTGTATACCAAAGAGGCTGCTTGGCCCTTTGCGAGTCTGCGAACTTGTGCGTTCCGAATGGGTGACGCCGTTCCCGGCGATCATCCAGTTTACCTCACCGGGGTAAATCATCTGGTTGGTGCCAAGAGAGTCCTGGTGTTGGAATTCACCTTTGTAGAGATAGGTCACTGTCGCCAGGCCGATATGGGGATGCGGGCGGACGTCGATGCCTTGCTCCGTGATAAATTCAGCCGGACCCATCTGGTCGAAGAACACAAATGGTCCGACCATTTGGCGTTTGGCTGACGGGAGGGCGCGGCGCACTTCGAAATCACCAATGTCGCGTGCCCGTGGCACGATCAGTGTCTCGATTGCATCTACGTCATCCACACCGGGGCAGATTGGTTCAAGTGTCGGGTTCCAGCTCATGCTGCATTCCTTTCTTCCTTGTGCGCCGCGCCAGCCATGGCGTGCGCTGTCAAAATCAATTGGTCGATCGTGATCTTCAGCATCTGAGACTGCTGATCGTTAATGAGCGCACCAGTGTCGTCAAATGCGCTAAGCCCAAGCGGTACGGCGACCTGATCTGGCACACCGTCACACCGTCACACCGTCACACCGATGTTTCCCAACATCATGCGCAGCGGAACAAGACCTCGCAAGCCTCCTAAAGCACCAGACGGGACAGATCCAAGGGCCACTACCTTGCCACGATAAGCCAAAAGAGACGGCTCATTCTCGGTGTGCAGCCGCGAAATCCAATCCAGCGGATTTTTCAGCAAGAGCGAGATGGATCGGTTGTACTCAGGCGAAGCGATGAACAGCCCGTCAAGCTCAACGACGAGTTGTTTCAGCCGCTTTGCTTTTTCTGGCAGGCTGGTCTCCGCTTCGATATCGCCGTTGTAGATTGGAATTTCAAAATCCTTGAATCGATCAGCGTGGCCTCGACGCCCGCTTTGCGGGCAATACCCGCAGCCAAAGCTGTGAGTATCTTGTTTGCGGACGCCATGCGAGCGCTGCCGGCGAACATGAGAAGTTTCGGCATAAATCCGACGTTCTGTTTGAGGCGAAGGGTCTACATTAAACCTTTAAGTTTTGCGGAATATAGCCGTCGATCACCGGCAGTTTGCGCAAGGCAAAAGGGCCATTTCCCTGAAAGGCGACCGCGACGGCAAGAAGCACCAGCAACAACGGGAATTCCCAACCGCCACCTTCCGCGCTGAACACCCAATTATTACCGGCATGCACCCAAAGCGCACCCAGCAGCACCGGGATTGAAAGAAGCGAGACCAGGCGCGTGTAGAGGCCCAGAAGGATTGCGGTGCCGCCGGCATTTTCCGCAAAGATGGTCAAATATGCGGTCGTTGCCGGTAGCCCGAGGCTGGCAAAATATCCCACAGTGCCCGGGACAGTGAAGACGAGCACTTTCAGAAGGCCATGGGCCAGGAGGATACCGCCAAGGGAGACGCGGGTGATAAATGCGCCGTAATTCGGATTGGTTTGCTGTGTCATGTTTGTTCTCCAGGTGTTTGTTTGTTGTTCTGAAGCATAGATTGCATGTGGAGTCAGAATTGATAATATCTATATCTAGAAGATCACTCATTCCATTTGGTTGATAATTTCGATGGATCAAATCTCCCGTGTTGGCATATTCATTGCCGTTGTTAAGGCCGAAAGCTTTGCGGGTGCCGCCCGCGCTTTGGGGATTACAAGTTCAGCAGTGTCCAAACAGGTCCAGAATCTTGAGCAGGATTTGCAGGTCAAACTCCTCAACCGCACGACGCGGAATGTATCTGTCACCGAAGAGGGCGCGCTGTATTATGAACGAGCAGCGCGGGCGCTGGAGGATTTGCAGGAGGCACAGGAGCAGATCTACGAACTGAAGTCGCGCCCCAGAGGGCCGTTGAAGGTCAGCTTCCCGCAAAGCCTCGGAATTAAGTATTTTGGTGAGGCTATCGCATCATTTGCGGCACAATATCCGGAGGTAGACCTGGACGTGAGCCTCGATGAGCGTTTCGTCGATATCGTCAACGAGGGGTTTGACCTTGCAGTGCGTATCGGGTCGCTCAAAGATACGTCCCTGATTGCCCGGCGCATGGCATCTTGCCCCTTCGTGGTATGTGCAAGCGCCGATTATCTTGGATCACATGGCAACCCGCACACCCCGGAAGATCTTACAGATCATAATGTGCTGGCGTTCACCGGAAACAGCGGCCCGCACGAATGGCGCTATCAAGATGCAGCAGGCCAGATCGGTCAGGTCAGCCTGCGCGGAAACTTCAAGGCAGACTCTGGCGAGATCCTGTGTAGCGCCGCTTTGCAGGGCGTCGGCATTGCTATTCTTCCGGTCTTCTACGTCGCAGATCATATCAAGAAGAAAAGATTGCAGCCCGTGTTGTCGCATTTCGTGACATCGCCCAAACGCGACATCTACGCGGTGTTCCAACCAAACCGTTTCCAATCCACCCGGCAGCGGTTATTCGTGGATCATCTGGTTTCAACCTGCAAACAGCTTCCTTGGGAAAGTTGAAGCAGTAACACTACAAATATCACGCCTCCACGCCCTGCCCGCCCATAAGGTCATCATAGGCGTGGCTCCTCCCTCATGAGATCCCGGCGGGAGCTTAAGCCAAACAAGGCCACGACGAACCTGTTGATCAGCAGCCCGGATACATATGATCGACTTCCAAGAACACGCCAAATCGTTTGCAAACAGCAGCCGATAGACACATCAGGCGCGTCTATGCCTCCTCATGAACCTGCCGAGGTAGCCCTGAGCCTCAAGCCGCAGGTCGATCTCAATGAGCACCCGAACGTGATCAGCGTCGATCTCACCGGCAGGGACGGCGCCAATACGACTGGAGCCTGTTGTCCCGGTGGCGTATTCAATCGGCCGTCTCCCAGCCAGTCTATCGGTTGAAGACCTGCTTAATTGTGAATGGGGTCTTCGATGCTCGACAACTTCGCGCAACGGGATGTGATGGATCAGAGCCCACCTTTTAGCGGGCCTCTCGGTCTCAGCCGGACCCAGGCAGCAAAGTCAGCGCCCCCTCCCCTTCCGCACGATCCTCACTGGCCAGTGCCACGAGATCGACATCGTTTTAGACGGCCATCTCTTGGCCATGTTCAATCTCTAGACGCATATGACCACAACAGACTGAGAGCGCGCCATAGCGATCGAGTGTGACGAAAAGCCCTGCCCGACTGATTTCTGGCTGATCAAGGACCAACGCCCAGAAATCGATCTTTTCCATCGCAGCATTATGGCACCGGCTGCTCCAGATGGATCGACGCTGAAAGACTGCGCGTCGCTTGGAATTCCTGACCGGGGCCTCAGGAAGCATGTGGTAGATATGGAATAGCTCTTTGCTCCAAAATGAACTGATGAAATCCCAGAGCTGAACATGAGGCGCGTGATCGTGTTTCGCGGTAAATGGTATGAGCCGGTCCAGTTCCATGGCATCCTTAGCATAGACCTCAAGCAGGGTAGGGGCGACGGAGGCAAGTTTGGGATGCTGCTTAAGCACGATGGCTGCAGCAGTTTCGGCGGTTCTCTGAGTCTTTTCGGGCAGAGCCGCGAAATCGCGGAACCGGCAGAGCGAATTCAGAAGCAAGAATTGCACGTTCTCTGCAAGCAAAGCGTGCTCGCCCAAGACTTCAAACTTGTCGGTCGCGGTGCTGTTATATTCATGCAACAGTCTATGGTTGGCGCCGGAGGCTACTTTTTCTCTTTGTGATTGTTGAACGTCCACCGCGGTGGACATCATGCAGGAGCGCCCTCTTTGCTTGCTAGCTTTTTAAGTAAAACAGATGGATCGAACTGATGGACGCGTCTGCCAAGCGTGATGCTATGGAAATACGCGCCAAAGTTTCGAATGCGGCTACCCATTTGAAGCATTATGAAGATAGCGCAGGAAGCTTTTTGCGGACCTATGTTGGTTTTCGCTTTTTCGAATGTTGAGGCGTGAATTCCCATCATTGGAGCTAAAGTTCGTGCGTGGTGTTCAACGTCTGCCCAGGTTCTAAGCATGTTCGTAGCGAAAGCAGTAGCTTCACTACAAACTGTAGTTAGAGCCAGTACGTCCGGTTCCTTGGCGGTTTGTTTTCCTCTTAAGTCTTTATCTTCTTTTTCTGACTTTGATAGATGACGGTCATTTTGTCCGTCGTTGGCGGGCAAATAGGTTGCTTTTGGGGTGTCCACCGCGGTGGACGTGGTATCATATTCGCTCTCTGTACTAGCGAGCAGGGCACGATATTCCACGACCGACAGCTTCCTTCTCAGAGTTTTTCTGACTTCTGAAATAAAAGGGTTTTTGGGATGGAACTCCTCAAGTTGGGCAAGTCGTGTGAGGATTTGTTTGCGGATGAAAATGCAGTCGCGGCGTCTGTTCTCTACCTCTTGGGCAACGGCCAACAGTTCGCTCGCGCGCTCGATCAATGGTGACAAAGAAAACCCGTAGCTGATGCATTGGCCGTCTGATGACCGAACACGATATCGTTTGCGGTTTGGACTGTCATTGCGTGTCATGAAACCCAACTCGAGAAAACGATCAATGTGTCTGCGGAGAGTCCGTTCATCGATACCCCCGACACGGCGACAGATCTCATAGTTGGAGGCAAACACAGTTTCACCGTGATCTGGTTTTAGAAAGCTGAGCAAAGCTTGGAGCGTTTGCATGTGACCTGGTCGCAGACCAAACTGGGTATGAGAGTCTCTGAGGGCCCTGAAGATGACCCAGACGTCAGTCTCTGTTGTCGACGTTGCTTCATCGCGAACTGGGCACGTACTTTTTCGTTTGAGGGACAGTTTTGTGAATGTCATGGTTTTATGAACGAGGACCGTCTTGCCCATAACTTTCCCGTCTCTTCCCGCAAATGTATGCGTGAAAAGGCAATAAAAAGAAGTCCACCGAATCGGTGACTCTTGACCGCTTTGTTGGAGGTTGCTACATCATAGGTGCAAAG
>Ga0307981_1002023_pt1 | contig 17090 bp, 17 predicted proteins | sample OrgLakmetagen987_FD_201849 | JGI IMG/M metagenome (GOLD analysis project Ga0307981, IMG submission 201849) | Saline water microbial communities from Organic Lake, Antarctica - #987 | ecosystem: Environmental > Aquatic > Non-marine Saline and Alkaline > Saline | place: Antarctica: Organic Lake... | reverse complement strand
TTGGAAAGAAGTTTCAAGATATTTGATGCTGCACCGCAAGAACAGAGAGGTGTGGTTATGAAGAATCCTCCACCTGATTACTTTTTGTAAACATCAGGCAGTATCTTGTTCTTATCAAACTGTATTGGAGGTATAATAGGTCGAACGGGGCATAGGCAGGGACAAGACGTGGATGGATGAAGTATGCGCCAGTACTGGCAGTCAATGAAATGGAAGTATTTTTCACGTGAGTACTTGTACTTCGCATATACTCGTACCAGTAGAGTTAAAAATTCTAAGCTGATTGTATTTATTATTTCCATATACTGCCTTGACCCTATCAGCTGATTGCATTGGTTATATCTATACGTTGTAGGTGTGTTTTGCAACAATTGAGTTTGCGCACTCATCCTTCAGCAGTAGCACAGTGGTACTATTTGTTCAAAACTTGCTTCTATTCTTGAAATGCCACTTTCAGTGCTTCGCAACGATAGTCGCACCATTTCTTGAGCTGAGCCCAAGGATACTCGTTCGCCTTAGCTTGTATATTGATACTAATTGACTCGTCGTTATTCTTGCCATTCATTAGCTTTTTCATTCTATCAATAATGCCAATGCAATCGTTTGGATCGAGAGGGGTTGCCTGGTCTCTTGGTAAATATTTGGAAATAACCTCCCGTTTCGAGAATGTACATTCGCTCCTAGGCTCGGCCCTTCCTCCGCTTCTTACCCGCACACCATGCTGAGAATGGTTCGATGTTTTCTCACCAACAATTATAGATTTGGTATTACCTCTTCTTTCTGGAAAAATGACCATGAAGTGATTTCCTGCAGAAGCCTGTTGACCAGGGGTCAAATCTGGGAATCTACAGTCTGCGCTTAAAATGTGCAAGGGCTCCCGATAGTCAAATTTCGGCGAGCCAAAACATGCCATTCGTCTCAATCGAAATTCAGATTCGATCTCTTCAGTACTGGTCTCCTCACCTCTGCAGCTTCTTGCCTGCTTTCTCCGTCTCCTTTCCACTTGTCTAGATTTCGGATTGAATGTCATTAGTTCAAAAATATGAATTGGTCTTCGAAGATAGTTGGATAAGGCAACTAAATCTGGCCCACCACCCCATACTCCATCTTTCCTCATCGAATCACAATATTCCTCCGCAGTCAGACCGTATTGAGAGCATGCAATGTCCAGCAACTCGTTCGACCTGAGGAATTCGCTTCCTTGCAAAAACAATGGTCTGCGAGTCTTCCTTGTAAACAACTTGGGTCCCTGCTCAAACAAATCCTCGCTATTCCTTGGATCTAGCATATCCACAGCAATCTGTCTCAATATCATGGAACGAGTGTGCAAATCCAATTCATCTTCCAAGGCAAATCTAGACCCCGCTCTCGAAAATTTAATTGTTTTCTTTTTAAAAGTTTCATCGAAATCCAAATGTTTCCGATTTTCCACCCAGCTGAGAGCCGTGCTGATGGAATGAAAGAGACAATTGCCATCTCCTGGGACTTGTCGCACCACGCATTCTACTTCAGGTAATTTTCTCGTATGATGAGATCTATAACCATATTTTCCTCCAATTCTCGCTTCTCTCTCCCAGGATCCGGGGTGCAGTTTATATTTCTTGGAAAGGAAGCCATGAGAGTCTATTTGAGGAGATTGATTCCATGCAGGATGGGTTGTGTAAAGGAAGGATTGTTTTGATTGAGGGATTGATTTTTTTGCTTCGGCGTGATGGTTGGACTGGGAGATGATTGCCAGTAGCAATACCAAAGAGAGGATGGATCTTCTCTTTCCATCTTTCTTTTGATGTTGAGATGTCAGCAGCATTCTTTCTGATGAAATCAGCGATGGCATCATATTGTCGTTTGATTAGCCCACAACGAAATCTGACGGGTTTGTATTCGTTTCAATACTATATAGACTATTATATAATAATATGTATGTAATATTTGATGGACCTGTTGACTGTTGATGATGCTTTTAATGCTTTCAAATTCTTCCCAAATGACAGAGATTATTGATTTTCTGCTCTCTGTGAATTGTGCATGTATTTTCGTAATGATTAAAGTTGAGTGCTGAGCTGTAATAATGTATCATATCATATTATATAATATTAATCATACCACATTCAACACCGCTTTGAAAGTGAGCTGAGAAGTGAGTGACGAGTCGTGACAACGTTGTTGATTACTTTTAGACGTTTTTGTGTGCTGTAGAAAGAGGGGAGTCGTTTCAAAATAAGGGGGAATTACTGAGACCTTTTATTAAACTAAGAGGAAAGAGAAAGAAGACAGAAGACCGAGCGAGTGGTGCTGTACCTCCTTGCTTCGTACGTACGATAGTAATTAGCTACTTCGTAGCAGTAGCTATGGTAGCTGCTCTCTCTCTCTCTCTCAATCTAGAGAGAGAGAGAGTAGCTTGCACTGCGCTGTGTGTATGTAAATCATTTTCTTTAATCATTCCGTTGCTTCATCAACTACTACTACTGTTGTACTAGAGTATAATCATCTTCTGTCAATAGCAATACAGTAAATATTTCGACGAGTTGCTGCTAAAATATTTATCCAAGTACCAGTCCAAAATCTCTTCCAGAAAGGGCAATCAATTCATCACATGAAATGAAGCCCAAACTTGCTTCTAGAATACACGTAGTAGCAAGCAACACATATTCCACATTGCTGATTGCACTCCTGGTGCTTTCTCTCCAGTCAAATGTCCTTGGAAAACCTTCCTCTCCATCCATACCCAGATCTACAAATTCTCGGTCTATATATATCGATACATCAGACGATGATGATTCTTCACTTGTTCCATCCTCCAATAGTCAAAGGAAATCGCTGCCGCCATGGAATACTTCTCCAAAAATTGACAAGTATGGATTCCTCGCAACGAAATATCAGAGAACGCACGGATCATGGGAATTCGTCAATGAAGAGGGTCTGCCACGAGATGTCGACCGCGAGGACAATACCAATACCAACAGCAACAGCAACAGCAACATCAAGAGTAATATCAATAGCGCTCCCTTGCATGTGATTGGAGGACGATTTCAAAATTTGGACGAACCCGTTTACATCCGGCAAGTCCCAGGAGACGGAAATTGTCTCTTTCATAGTATATCAGTCAGCCTATCGCTTCTGAATAATCGCACACATGTGGATATGAATGTTTTGCCCAAACGATCCAAGAATGGCAATGCCAAAACGAAGAGGGATGAAATTGTAGCATCATACACACATGATCTCAGGCACCTGCACCATTATTCGCGATATCTTCGTCTTGCTGCTGTTTCAATTCTATCTCGAAATCCAAGGAAATTGCTATTTTTGCAGGGGAACGAATATCTGCGGGCAAAGGATTTGGTTTCCGCTGCTGCGGCACAGTATGGTATGACATCTGAAGAATATTGTGAGCAAATGAAGGAGGATAGCTATTGGGGAGGAGGACCAGAAATATGTGCTCTTTGCAACTTTCTAAAGAGACCTATCCATGTGTATGAGTTATGCAACGATTGGAATTCAGAGAATGAGAAGGAAGGTACCGACGACATAGATATAAATGTGAACGAAGAAGAGCAGAATGACATATTATCAAAAGCAAAGTGTAACAGTCATTTCAGACTACGGAGAATGGCTTGCTTTGGCTCGCCGAAGTTTGATCGAAGAGAAGCTTTACATATACTTTCTGCCGATTCTAGATTTCCAGATATTACACCTGGAAAGCAGCTGCCTTCGGGAAACCACTTTCTTGCTCTATTTCCAGAAACGATTGTGGATAATATGGCAAGGAAAAGAACGAGGGCAGAGATTAGAGGTGGAAACGTCGACGACCACGACTTTAAAATTCAGGGCAAAGGGAGGCGGAGAAAAATATCGAAGCATGATCATTTGATTTACTTTGAAGATCAAGATTCTATGTGGAATAGAGGAATACTGAAGTACACGAGAGTTGACTTCATATGGAGATTTGTGCAGCGCTTAAAGATCGCATTTCTATAGCTAAGCGCCCATGTTGGGAATGCAAACTTGAGATAGAGTGCCTGAACGTGAATGCAATAAAATTGAATTCGAGGTCACTGTAGTTGTTACTGGAAGATAAAATTGAAATGCTATTATTATCATTTTCCTAAATTTATTCATGGAACTGTACGAGTTGACAAACTAATGTAAAGATCTCTATCAGGATCAAATGAATCCCACTCTCTTAAAGAGTAACCTCGACAGAATCATCTTCATCAATATACGCACCAATGTAGTCATCTTCAAAGGACGCCCTTAGTTTTGCCAAACCATCCTTCTCTGCCTTGACGACATCTTCATATCCAATATCAAGGGAGGCGGCGATTTCTTCTGTTGACATGGAATAGCCAATGCTATTTTCTAAGCCGAATCTGACCCGAATAACTTTCAACTCCATATCTGACAATTGCCTCACAAGAAAGTCTCCAATGTCATGTCGTATCATATCTGACAAAGCAATTTCAATGGGTGTGGGGTTGACTCCATCCCATGCCTCGCTGAGAGGCTGTGTTATCTGATTATGAGGCTGAGGATCTTCATCAACCACTTTGGTCTTGGATCTAATCGCTTCTTCTAAGCTCCTCTTCTTCAATAAAGCGAGATTAATTTTTGCTCTATCGCCGACATTGTGGCTAGTCTCAGTCAGTGCCTTTTCCATGGCTTTCGTTATGGCGTTTCTAGCAAAGGCCTCAAACGAATCTTCTGAAATCTTTTCATCATTTTTTAACGAATTCTTCTCATCCCAAAGAATAGTGCATTTCATCAACGCAACGACACCTTCTTGGGCTAGATCAGCGTGACGATTGCCAACATCAAATTGTCTGGCAATGTCGTCAATTAAACGCAGACCGTCTCTTGTAGAATATTGCAAACGCTTTGCAGGAAAAGGATCGTCATTTTGGGAATGAAAATGACTGTTCTCCCATTGCCAAATTGAACGCGCCAAGTCCGAGTTGATGTGCCCCTGACCGTCATCCAAGATAGAATGGAGTTCGGCAATGTTCGAATCTAAAGGCGCAGAGACAGATGATAGTTCGTCGTCAATCTTGGAGTGCTGCGACTGAAAAGTATCTCGTTCTAGAGATGTAACATGCAGACCGGTAGCCGTTGTGCGGTAGGAAACTGAAGTCTTTAGCATAGAGAATGCGTGTGCAGGATTCTGCACCGCAATGAAGGCTAGAGTGAACGTGGCTGAGAGTTTCATTATTAACATGTAGAATGCTTGTGCAGTGATTGTATGGGGTGGTATGAGTGCGTGCACGTGCAGTGGCTGTTGAAATTGTGTTTAGTCAGTTTAGGAATTCTGAAGATTGAAACTAGTTCAAAGCTTTACGATTCATTTATGGCAACAAGGTTTGAAGAGTTCTTGACATGAATGCGATGGATCTTTCTTTCTTTTGAAGGTAATTCTCGATTCTCGCAGGTTGAGTGTGTTACGCACGTGAACGTGGCTATTTATTTTTCCGAAATCTTGTTAAGTTCATACGGAGGGAGGGAGGGGTAATAGCTGGTAATAGAATATGGTTTTGACCCTTGTCCCAAATACCATCATTTCATGGAGCTTCTGAAGAAAGCTTTGTATGAAAGCAGATGAAAGCGCTTCCATCATAAATAAATACAAAGTACCAATGATTGCAATTTGTAATTTGCAATGAATGAGTAGTAAAGGTACTGCTTATGACAACACAGAGGCTACAACAACTATTTCCTAAATTTTTGAAGTCGAAGAGGAATGGCAGACTTATTTTAAGCTAAATCTCCTATTTGAAGTTGATAAAAATTGCAACAATCTCTTGTTCTTACAATAGAAATCGCTTTCGTATCAATGTCACAATGCACGCCGAATGTACAAGCAACCCATGAAAAGGCCTTTGCTCGACAAGAATATCAGCATTGTCATCCTCATCAAAACATAGCTCTAACTCGTTCAAAGGCATAATCGGTTCAAGACCAATGCACAATCCATGTTCCGAGTCCCATGCACACTTAATTCTCTGGAGTGATGGACAGATACAGCAGTCCACTACGAAGTCACTATGCTTCGACATATCTCTAATAATAATTTCCTCCAACGATGCTGAATTAATGGTCATTGATCCTCTAAACTCTCCAGTGAGAGTTAACCTCTTCAATGACATCATATTTTCTATAATATCACCAACACCTTGATTCTCGTTATAATGGTAGCTATCAAATTCTCCAGCGTAAGCATACAGCTCCAGCGACTCGATGGAATGAAAGAAATTTTCGAGGAATAAGCGATGCCACGCATTATCTTGGACCATCAAGGAAAGAGACTTCACCGATGCAGCTTGTTCCAGTAGTGTATTTGCGAGAAGGGCCTGGTGCTCATATTCATTCATTATATTGGCGTGCAAAGAGGCCGCTGGGATCCCAGCTTTCTCGGCATCAATATCAGTGCCCAATTCTTTTGAGCCTTCAAGACTAAAATCGCACTTCATGCTAAACGAGGTCATCTGCGATGTGTTGCATGATATCAGCATATGCACAATGATCCTGACCCAAAGTGAATTTAAATCAAAGAAACTGTGCGCAGAGAAATTACCAATCTTTACTTGCTGACGGCACATCCATGCAACTGTAGGCAAAAACTTTGGATCTCCGATCACCCCCGGCGGTAAATCAAGGGGCGTAATTTTCACATACTTCTTACAAACCTGATACATCTGTTTAGATACATATGGTAATTGTCGAAATAAGCCTGCCACTGACGATGAGGCTCCATCGAGACAATCCTGATGATTATACTGAATGATCTTTATCCAGATATCTTCAGAAAGATCGTCTCCTGTTCTGGCCTGGCAATTAGATGCACATGCGCCCCTCATCGTATGTCGGTACAGAGTGAATTCAAATAAAGATAATGATTATGTAAAGTGGAAAGATCTGCTTGTGTTTATATTGTCTAAATGAAAATGATAAAGTACCAGTGTTGAAGAATCAAGGTTGAATGTTGAAACTTGGTTGAAACGTGAAACAACGCGCGTCAAATCTCTTATTGGCGCGCAAAACAATGATTGAAGAATCATTCTGATCCCTAACTTGTAGGGATGTGAGATTCAAGCATCCATGTTCATGTTGACTGACTTTGTGGTGAAGGAAAAAAGGAAATCTGGAATGATAATTACATTATCTACTGATAGTAATAATAAGGAAGCATCTCCTGCTCTATGGGCGAACAGTGAAGAAGGATAAACAGAGCGAAATCTATTACCGTGTCTGCTTTTGAAATTTGTAACGATGGGTAGATGCATACAAATCTATACAAATCTTCCCGAATCATCATAAGATGAAGCGATCTCGGTTTTTGGATTAAGAATGCCAATGTGTTTCCTAATCCAAAATTTTCGACACAAATATCACATCACATCTTGGTCGAATCGTAGAAATCCAATTGCATAGACGTGAGGGGCGAATGTGATCGTATTTAGACTAGAACTATTATTCCAAGTCATCATCGCATTCTTTCTCATCTTCTTCTCAATGGTTGAAAGCAATGAAACGAGATGATGTAACTTATTAAAAGTTAAATTAATCAATCAGTCAAACAAGTAATCGAACAAGCGGGATGAATCAGATATTGCGACAATGCATGATTTTATTGGTACAAGCAAGAACCAACTCTATCTCCCCTTTACTTTCCTTGTCATTCACATTCTAGTGGTAGGCAAACAATCAAAGATAGATTGAGGTTCTGCACAAGGGTAAAATATTGAACTACTCCTTCACTGAATTCCATAATTTCTGTAAAATACATTCCTTCGAACTATGTATTATTTGAACGCAAGTCAATCCAAACATTCGTTCAGCACTTTTCCTCTGAAATATCTAGCTGTTGTCCAAAGGTATCACTAAAAAAGACCTCATCGGCGTCCAATCTAGGAGTACTTTTGGGACTCTCTTTGTCTTTTCCTTCGTATTCATAACCAACAACACACACTAACGGAACGTCATATCTATCAGGAATTGAAAGAATTTCCTTCATTCTTCTAGAATCGTATCCTTCCATGAGACACGTACTTAATCCGTGGCTTGTTGCAGATAAAACAAACGTTTGAGCCATTAGACTGGTATTTTTGTAAGACCAAGCCTGGATGGAATCAATCGTTGGCATAGGCTGTGCTGGAGACATTAAGTCAGTTGCAACCTGCTTCATCAGTGTGGCGACCCGACCTTGACCCATCAGAAAGGTAGAAACGATTGGTAACGATGCAAGATATGGTTTTGTTCTAACTCCTGATTTTCTTTCTAACTCCACAATACGATCTAACCTTTTATGAGGTTCTAGATCAGCGAGAAAGACCGCAATAGCTGATGCATCCCTAGTCCTAAACATGTTTCCTGGACCCAACATTGCAGAGTTGGCTACCTTCTCCTTGATTGTTTGATTTTGAATAAGTATGACATTTGTTGGTTGGATATTGAAGCCAGAAGGAGATGTCTGCAGGGAATACATTATATTTGAGATGAGTCAGGAAAGTAAACGATTAGAACGGAATGAGAGGTCAAATTTATTCATGCTTACCAAAGATGTGTTCACCATGTCCCTGATAATATTTTGAGGTATGAGTTTACCTTTCTGAAATCTTCCGCACGAGTGACGTGCGGTAGCTATCGATCGAAATGCGTCTGATGCTGCTTTAGTAGCCGACATGTTCTATTCGTATTTTGTATTGGGTGAAAGTAATGTTGTACATACAAGTATGCGACTGTGGAATGTTGAATAGAAGGTAGTGATGATTGATGATGATGATAATAAGGAAGGAGGAAAAATGAACATGTCTCATGAAGAGGAAAAAGGCAGAAAAAGGAAGAAGAAAGAAAGCCGTTGACATCTTCAATCTGTCATGCAAATAGACGTTAACTTTGATATTTTGGTACAACAGTATCGTAGTATTTGCTTTTTGATGATAAAATCCTGAATTCTTCTCACACAACAACAACACGACAACAAGAATCTTAAAACTATGTTCTTGTTGTGGTGTGGCAATGTGCACATTATTCTGTTAGGCTCTGATTGTTACACAACATCATGATTGCCCGCGCCCAAAATCAGCGTTCGAAGAAGAACACATTTTTTTGTATTCCGTTGATGGTCGCGCAAAACGCAAAGTTCTGCTCCGAAAAGAGAAGAAATGGTGCGTTTGTGGCGGATCTTCCCGAAACACGAGCCGCAACGAGGATGCACACACTCATACACGCGCTTGAGATTCAGGCTGCGCCGCCCTGCGCTTATCATCAACCAATACCGAAACCATTCCTGAATACTAAATATCCACCAAAGATCATTGGTGGAACATTTATGAATAGAAAGAACAGAAGGAAAAAGACTGCTGGGTACAAGCGCAAAGAAGGAGTAAGTTTCTTTACCTTGACTGGCTTCATCTAAAAATGATTTTGTCGTACAACATCACTGGGAACCTATGGGAACCCAGTTTGCCGCATTGTGCACTCCGTTTTTATTGATGTAAACTGAACCAAGACTCAACCCCGCTGTTCAACTCAACACCCAACAGCTTCTGTCTCGATTTCGACGATCCAAATTAAAAATGCCGCCCATATCTGAAAAGGAAGGTGAGGGTACACCTATGATTGTGCAAACTAAATCCTCTGATTCCTCCACCAGCGAGCGGATTGAAGAGAACGGAAAGAAATATAATCTTGACACCGCCAACGCAACAGCAGAGGTGATACCTAATAACAGATTTGCAGATGCTACTTCTGAGATGACTAACGCAAGACGGATCGCACTTACAATATCGAGCATGTTTTGCCTGGGTACATGTTACAATCCATCCAAAAATAAGCTTCCCATCAGAATTTTAGGACACGAAGAGGAGGCCATCGAAGAACGAATGATAGAACCGCCCATCCTTGATAGAGCATGGGAGTATTTTGAGCATTATACTCTTCCGAGGTGCTTTGCAAATAGGGCCGAGACTGTAGCTGGCAGAAAATATAAGAGAGCAGAACCTGGAGAGGATCAAGAGAAGACCATCTTATATCCAGTCTGGGCAACGCCGATAGCTGACATGGCTGACTTTGGCATTGGCGTCGGAATGTACTTCGATATGGTTAGATTTTTTGGAATTGTTGCTCTGATTGCGGGATGCATGTCTATACCATCAATTATGTTTTTCAGCACCGATTACTCTCCCAATGATGGAAAGGAAGGGATAGCCAACCCTCTGAACATGGGAAGCGCAATATGCACAAATACTTCCTGGGTACCTTGTCCTAACTGCACTATGGACATCTTCGATAGCTGGCCAACCAATTCGAATTCTCCAATGAGGGTGACGAATGGGACAGCTCCAAATGAGGATCGGGAAGTTTTTTTCATCCTAAAAAACGGCTGTGATTTGGACAGCACATTTTCTATAATGAACCTTGCTACAATTTTCTTTTTAGCAATCGCTACATTCTTATTCATTTATCTTCAAAGGAGAATGAGAGCCATCTTGGACGAGGGCGAGCAGACAACCTCCGACTATTCTATTCGAGTCAAGGTAAGAATTTCAATCAATATGTTATTATTTTCTTGAAGCGACTGTCTCCACATTCTTCACTTACTCACAGTTATTTTACATTGATGGCGTTTAGAACCCCCCGCATAATGCTAAAGATCCAGAGAGTTGGAAGATATTCTTCGAAACTGTTTTTGAGGATGTGCATGTAACTGTATGCACTGTTGCGTTAGATAACGAAGACTTGATTGCAAAATTGGTCAAAAGGCGTAAATTCCAATTACAGCTTCAGAATATCTTGCCAGTTCATATTCCATTTTGTGCTGAGGATTTAGAGAAGACTGTTCTACAATGCCCTGAACGTGGTTTCTTTAGTAGAGTCCTTTGCTGTTCGGATGGACCGAAAGATTTGTATGACAAGATTCAAGCCATCGATGAAGATATCGAGCATACTGCAGATCGTTCCTATCCAGCATCCAGTGTTTTCATCACTTTTGAAACAGAAGCAATGCAAAGAAGAGTTTTAGAAGACATGTCATACCCCAAGCTTTGCAAGGGCATGTTGGACAGCAAGTACAAATTTGAAGGGATTGTATTGGAAATTTCTGAGCCAGACGAACCCAGCTCTATCCGCTGGAAAGATCTTGACGAGTCCAAAAATGTAAGGTTTATTTGTGAACTGTAAATTTTCGTGTATGAAGAATGATAAATTCTAACGAATCAGCTCGATTACGGAATAGAAACGCGCTCTTCAGCGTTTTGCCACCTTCATGATCACACTTGTACTTATTGTGGGAGGTGCTGCGTGCATCGCACTAGCAAGAAGCAGAAATATTACTCTCTCTATAATTTTGGTTATTTTGTTTAACTCTATCTCTCCAATGGTGGTGCGAATGTTGACTTCATTTGAGTCCCACATTGATGAAACATCATCTATGTCATCGGCATACATCAAGGTTACACTGATTCGGTGGGTCAACACAGCAATTGTAACTGCAATTATCAGCCCATTTTCAAGCACGATAATGGATGGCGATCATTTGATCGAAAGTCTAAGAATTCTTTTTACTGCTGAATTGGTGCAGCGCCCAATTTTGCAAGTAACGGATTGGCTTGGGAATTTGAAAAGGCACGGTTTTGCGCCAAGGGCAAAGGACCAGAGAAGAATGAACCTACTTTTTTCAAGTCATACATACAGCATTGGAGAGAGATACACCGATGTCACCAAATTGTTATTTCTGACATGCTTTTACGCTACCTTGTACCCTGCTGCATGGTTCTTTTCTGCTGCCATTTTGTTTGTTTACTACTGGGTGGATAAGTTCTGTGTGCTGAGAATGTGGAGACAGGGACCGAAGATCAACGGCATGATTTCAATTTATAGTGTTTACTTTTTCTTGATGTGCGTCATCACCTATGCAGTCATGGGAACTTACAACATGGCAATGTTTCCTTTCGATAATACCTGTGAAACTGATGAATTTGTTCCGGAATACTACGAAGGCATATATGAGATAGGAACAAACGGTACTCGCACTACAGATATCGCCTCTGATACCAAGGCATACAAATATTGTGATCAGGACATGTTTAGATACCAACCTTCAGTATTCCCTCCGTTCCCTTCCGACCAGCCGAATGGTAACGAATGGATGAGTGAGACACAATTGAAGTATCTACCTCTCTATGGATGGAGCTGTGTTGGCATTATTTCTACGGTAGGTGCGATTATGGTCTTCAGGATTTTCATCAAGTTTGTGCTTCCTCTCTTTTCCAAAAGATACAAAACTCGAGGAAAGGCCATGGAAGAGGCATTCAGTGAGGTACTTGAGATAGAAGGTTACATTCCTCACGTTGACATTCCCGGATATGCGTTCCCATTCCTGATGTGTGACATTTCAGGCATCGATGATGAACTTGTTGGATGGCGAGGTGTTTGCGAGCACAAGTTTGATAATTTGATAGACGACATGCCTCAAGTTCTGAGAAGGCGGAAAAGCAAAAAGAACCTTCTTGCTGAGAATCCCACCTTTTCTCAAGTCATGCATTGGCCGCCATCAGATGAAGTTGAGATCAAGAAAGTTGCCAGCCCAAGGGATAATTCACGCTTTTTTTCCAGCTTGAGGTTCTTTGTTCAGTAAAAAAAGACAAGAGATCTGAAATAAATGTTGATATTTGGTATGATGTGATAACTTTCACAGTGCATTAAATACCAAGAAACTGTTTCGCTATCTTCATGCGTAAACTAATTTGTTTCAAGTTAATATATCTTCACGGAAATTTATTATATTAAAACTCCCAAAATGAAGTTGTTTTGACATCTTGTAAGTCTCTCACTCCTATCGAAATAATCAGGAATGCAAGTCCACCAACTACGATTGCACAGAGTATATCACTGCCCACAGATAGACATGGCATGATCATTTTGTTTCCAGAAAGTTTTGGATCAATGACGAGATTTGGTATGCTCGGAACGATCCATCCCACAGGAGAGAGCTCATCTCGCTTCAAAAAGGGTTGAATTTTCTTTAACCTAGATGATTTTAGCCGATAACAGAGTAACATAGAAATCAGCGAACTAATGAAGAGCCAACTTCCAATAACAATGTTGACTATCCCTTTGTTACGAGAGAAATCAAAACCGAGAGCTTCTTGGACTTGTTTTACATCAGAGAAGAGAAAAATCAGGGCAGCTCCAGCTGAGGCAACTGCGATGTTCTGTCTACCACGTTTCCCAGAAGGACGAAACACGATATTCTCCTCGCGGTCATTATCAGCAGTTTCGTCCGGACCCCTATCAACTGCTCTCAAGCCCATGAAAGGGAAAGCTAGCCCCGCAAAAATGGATGCAAGAATCTGATTCAAATGTGTGAACATATTACTTGATTCAATAGGATTAACTTCGATTTTCTTCCAAGCCCTGCTACCAAGGTTGCACACAATGATCAAAGATCCTAGCAAAGATCCAGCTAAAGTCAATGCTTGCTGCACCCTTCCAACAGCAAAACTTGCAAGAGTCAAAATCATTAAAAGCCCCAATCGTGGATAATCTGTTAGTGTGCCGCTTCGCCACACATGAGAAGCAACACTATTGGATCCTCTCACAAAAATACTCATGGCTAGCAATGATTGAGAAGTTTCATTACTCAAGATGAATCCAAAGACAAAAAGCAGCATGTTTGGATTCATTGCCATTGGAGACGTAGCATCTGGAGATCCTGTGAAAGGATATGAAACAATGACTCTAGCCAAAAATGGAATGAAGGCGATTGCGATCCATCCAGAATAAGATGATTGAACAATACTCCAATTCTTTGCCAGACCTTCTGCTCCTCCCTAGTTTTTGAAACAGTCAAAAGCAAAATCAGATTACACGAATGAGAAACACAATAGGTCCAGAAGAGATACAGGTACAACAGTAGGTAAGGCATAACTTACACTAATGACAACATTGTAAACCCTTCCCATCCGATCAGTGTAGAGCATACATTTTTCATCATTAGATTCTCCTAATCTTATGTTCGTCACAGCATCCATGTAATGAATCAATCCCTTTGTGCTCAAACTCTCTAGGCTCAACACAGTCACACCAACATTTCTCAACTCATCAACAATATTATGTGTTTTCATGGTGTAAGCTGTGTATTTCACAGATTGAGCGTCATTGATCGCATTCTTCTCGCTACTATATTTATGGGGATGTTGGTCAATATTTGCATTCATTTCGATGCGGTCAACAGGATCATCGTCACGAAGAGTTGTGTCGTCATAACTGTCCGTGCTATATGTTCGCTGTCGGCTGCCGTATTCCCCAGTCTTTTCCTCATCGTCAAGTACTCGTTGAGGACTTGAATAAAACATGTTCAGGTCTCTATGCTATATAGCTAAGCAGTGGTATTACTACTGCAAACGATATAGAGAAGAAGTAGGATACTCTGCTGTTGAGATGAATGAAATTGTAAAATCAGAAGTCTAATCTGTAATTTCCAAAAAGTGACTGGAAAACGGTGGAACAGTTTCTATGTGCCATAAATTTCAATTCAAATTTCATCTAAGCCCCTTTACTCCGTCCGCCCTTCTCCTCCTATTCCTTCCTCTCTCTCTTTGTTTGCTTGGGATTTCTTCCAGAAATTTTGATTTTTGCGCGTTACGGACAAAATGGAGACATCTATGATCTGTGCTCTGTGCTCTGTTGTGCAGATCTGTGATAAGATTCGAGATTCGAGATACGAACAAGAAAAGCAGCGCCTACCTATCTACTTACCCCCTCTCAGCTCTCAGCATGCATGCTTCACAACAAACCATCTTTCTGACCATATTCATTTATTTCCTGCCTTTGTACCTGTGGCACTCACAGCAACGGAAGGACTCCATCGCGATCTTTTGAAATGTTCAAGAAGAGTAAAGACAAGAAAAACGAGAGACACGAAAGTCAGCATCATACCACCGATGTCACTGCCTTGAGAAATAAAACTCTTTCAAAGTATGAAGAAGAATTTGTGGTCATGAAGAAAAATTCTTTATTTCTCAGAGAAGATAATTCACGCTGGGTTCCCAAATTTGGACTGGACGAGGTGAAGGTTGGCAATCTGCTTGGAGTCGGGGGATTTTGCAGCGTTCGCGAAGTCAAAGATATCACTCTTGATCCGTCCCTTTCACACCTCCAGCCTGAATTTCAAGTGAAGGATGTGGAATTCCACGAAACTGAGACAAGAAATTACATGGCCAAGAGCTGCATTCGACAGACAGCTGCCCGCTATGCGGTGAAAAAGATGAAACTGAAGTTTGATGACGAAAAACAACGTTGTAGAGGTATGCTTGATCTAGCCATAGAAGCGGAATATCTCTCACACCTGGCGCATCCTAATATCATCAAGATGCGCGGGTCGCTGTTTTGTGATAGTAATGTAAGAGATTCTGAATTTTGCATTGTCCTTGATCGCTTGTATGATACATTGCAGGAAAAGATTGATAGCAAGTGGCCAAAGGAGTACAAAAGTTTGACTGGCCCATTTGCCATGATAGGAAAGGACAGGGGAAAGATGAGAAGACTCTTCCTAGACAGAATGATTGTGGCGCACGATCTAAGTACTGCATTCCGCTATCTCCACTCAAAAAGGTGCGTTTGAATGAACGAATGAGCAACCATTGCGACTGACGAATATCTAGACTAATTGTGATTCTCTCCATTACCTCTCCCGTCACCTCTCTTGTAGAATCATTTATCGAGATTTGGTAAGACATTCACTGTATACTTACTTTTGCGTTGTATGCATATATTTGCTCACTAATCTTCATTTTGAATGTCCTTCCTCCGACTTGATACACTACATATATACCTAGAAACCTGAGAATAGTAAGTTAATTATGATACGAATTCCACTGAAGTGTCGCTTCGATAAAATATGACTCACATTGCGTCCTTCTACCTTTTAGTTGGATTCGACATTCGGGGCGATGTTAAATTATTTGATTTTGGATTGTGCAAAGAAATGCCAACAATGTCTGGAAAATCAAACACGAAAGCTGTTTACAAACTGACAATCAAAACTGGCTCAATACCCTACATGGCTCCTGAGTGCATGTTGGGGGAAAAGTACAACCAAAATGTAGATGTGTTCTCGTTTGGTATGCTACTGTGGGAGATATTTGCTCTAAAGATCCCTTTCAAGGGTTTTAATAGATACGACTTCATTCATAAGGTTTGTAAGGGGCCACAGATCAGGCCAGATACTGGCATCAAGTGCCCATCATTGACAAAGAGTATTTTGAAGGAGTGCTGGGAACATGATGCCAAGAAGCGTCCTGACTTTGAAAGAATAGCCACAGTCATAAGAGGAGAGATGAACGACATGACGGAAGGCTTGAACGAGTCGGTCAACAATAGAACAAGTCATTTACTCAATAGATCAAAGAATAGCATGCATGCGAGACAAGGACTGGATAAATCGACAAGGACAACGAGGGCATGAACAGAACCAGGGGAAGTAGTATTTGAGGTCTTCCAGTACTTCCGCGGACGGAAGTACTCAGAAGTTCTAATTATAAACAGATAGTAATGAATTCTAAATCTTATGTTCCAAATTATAAGCTTTTGACTATCCACGGGAATCATCATCAGCTCAGCGCCAATTCCCACATCATTATTGTAGAGACTTTTTCGCGGACATTCTACGCTGGGCGAAATGATGATTCTATGATTCTCCGATAATTTGACTCAGTTTAACATTTAACACTCGTTATCTGAATAGTATTGGACTTCAACACTCTACAAGCTCCTGTTGAATTTGAACCTACACAACTTATATAATAATGCTCTCTTCCATTATGTACAGTAAAACACGCATAGACCTTCCCATCACATCTTCATTCTATGTAATGGCTATTCATACAGTGCAGGATCAAATAATCAAACGTATTCAAAAATACATCTTGGTAGATAAAGAAAGAACTACTACTGAAACGATGTTTGTTTGTGATGATGATGATGTTATACAAGAGCCCTATGGTATGAGCATCAGGGCGAATTAACTATATTATCGGAGGGGGGGGAGAGAGGGGATTCAAATAAAGGGGTTTCCTTTTTTCCTCTTTTTGAACGTT
>Ga0307981_1002022_pt1 | contig 17096 bp, 16 predicted proteins | sample OrgLakmetagen987_FD_201849 | JGI IMG/M metagenome (GOLD analysis project Ga0307981, IMG submission 201849) | Saline water microbial communities from Organic Lake, Antarctica - #987 | ecosystem: Environmental > Aquatic > Non-marine Saline and Alkaline > Saline | place: Antarctica: Organic Lake... | reverse complement strand
AGACATATCCATGGTGAGGCGGGGCTCCTGAAAATCTGCTTTTTTGGCTTCGACACCATAAAATTACAGCTTTTCAGAACGTTACGCCACCCTCACCAACACCTCATGCATAATTCGGGTTAGGTCTTTGGTTGCTGACATCACCGCCGCTTCTCGGCATTGACGCGACAAGCCTGACACTCAGCAATATCGGTGCCGGCTTGCTGCTATTCGTGTTCGGGATGCTCTCGCTCTCATGGCGGATGCCTTGGGCGCGGTTCGCTGTGGCCGCTTTAGGCTGCTGGATCATGTTCGCGCCGCTGGTATTCTGGTCAGAAAATGGCGCCGCCTATCTGAACGGCACAATTGTCGGTATGCTGGCAGTGGGTTTCGCGCTCTGCCTGCTGCCAACGCCCGGAATTTCTTCTTTGGCCGCGCGATCCGGGCCCACGATTCCAAAGGGTTGGGATTACTCTCCCTCCGACTGGTTCCAGCGCCTGCCGGTCATCATGCTGGCGGTCATAGGTTTGTTGATTTCCCGGTATCTGACCGCGTATCAACTGGAAACCATCGACAGTGTGTGGGAGCCTTTTTTCTCAGGCACGCTGGAGGATAAGAATGGCACCGAGCAAATCATCACCTCTTCAGTATCCAAAGGCTGGCCGGTGCCCGATGCCGGTATCGGCGCGGTAACCTATGCACTCGAGATACTTGTGGGGGCGATAGGTTCAGCCCGCCGTTGGCGAACAATGCCGTGGCTTGTGGTACTGTTCGGCATCATGATTGTACCTCTGGGGGCCGTGTCGATCTTCTTTATCGTGATCCAGCCTGTCATGATTGGTACCTATTCGACGCTGGCGCTGATCGCTGCTGCTGCCATGGTTTGGCAAATTCCCTACTCACTGGATGAATTGGTCGCAACCTACCAATTCCTGCGCCGCCGTCACAAGGCCGGGCGACACTGGCTGCGCGTGTTCTTTACAGGCGACACCGACGAAGGGCCTGACGACCGACGCCTGGACGATTTCGAGCGAAGTCCGCGCACCATCGCGGTGGACATGGTATCAGGCGGCATGACCTTTCCTTGGACGCTTTTGGCCTCGCTGGCTCTCGGGGTTGTGCTGATGCTTTCACCGCTGGTCTTTACTTGGGAAAGCGGCGTCGCCGCGACAAACCATATTGTCGGAGCGCTGGTCATCACCGTCACAATCGCAGCCTTTGCGCCTGTGGCGCGACTGGGACGGTTCTTGAACATGTTAATGGGCATCGTTTTGCTGTTCGCGCCATTCACCGTCGGGGCAGATTGGGGCGCGCTTGCGTTTTCGGGTTCAGTAGGGCTTGCCTTGATGGCACTCAGCATTCCGCGTGGCACGGTGAAAACTAGCTTCGGCAGTTGGGATAGATTTATAAGGTAGTGACAGAAAAACGAAGTCTTGCTGTCACCCATTTGGCGTTTCTTGGACGGTATTGCTGCCCGCCGCACTACGACCAAACCCGCCAGAGATCGCGATTGATATGAAGTCAACTCCCGCGCCAGAACGAAAACCTTGAGCCATCCTTCAGAGGCCCAAGCGCTTTTCGTTGACCAACCTCAAGGCTCCGCGCAAGGCGCGCGCGGTCAGGTCCGCATGACGTTCATAGCCCATCCGCGCCATGGCTTCTTGTTCACGAGGATGTGCCGGCTTTGTAAATGACGCCGCCAGAAGTCTCATCTTGCCCCAAAACCTTGGTGACAGATCCTTGAGTTCCTCAAGCGCGGGCAGCAGCACAGCCTCTATCTCATCAAAATCGGTGCCGAACGGAAATTCAGGTAAAATCTTACGATGTGGGCGCAACCAATCAGTCACTGTTTCAGGCAGGTTGCGCCGGTGCGCCTTGGCGATGGAATAGGCCTTGGGCAATTTCCCTGCCGCCTTGGCCTTCGCCATTAAATCGTCCTGAAACCTGCTGTCGGTTATTTTCAGCAGCGCGATAATGACATCTGCATCAGACAGGCCGCGAAGGTCTGCAATCCCGTATTCAGTCACCACAATGTCGCGCATGTGCCGCGGGACCGTCACGGAGGGCAGATCCCATACAATATTGCTTTCGGGCTTGCCGTCACTCATCCGTGTTGCGTCAAGGGTAATGATTGCCCGACCATCCTCCAGTGCAAATGCCTGAGTGATAAAATTGAACTGGCCGCCAACACCGCTGACAACCTGACCATCTGCCAAGCTATCGGACATGATGTCACCCAGCAGCGATACCTTCATGGCACTGTTCACGAACCGCGCATTGGTCCGTGCCGCCCGCTTCTTTTCTTCATCGCCGTAAAGCGAATTGGTAAAGCTGACCGGCATCATCGCGATCTTGGCGCGACGCGCGGGCGGCAATGCCCGCAGGTTGGCGTAAAAATCCCGGGCTTCAACAAAGAATCCGGCATGGATCGCGATCCCGTCCACCTCGCGCCGGACCACGCCTGCATCGAACAACGCCATCAGCCCGCCAACAAGCATCTCGGTGACAGCATAAAGACCGGTCTCAAAAGCTCCTCCAGGCGGTTGCTCGACGGGAAACGGACAGTCGGCTTGAACCGTCGCGGCCCCTCCCCCATCGCGAAGCAGCAGCGCGTGTGCCACGGTATCGCCGACGGCCCCGATGCCGATCTGCAATGTCCCGCCATCCGGGATCAGGCGCGACACGTGCAGGCCAATCGCATGGTCGCTCAGATGCAACGGACGGCGCGGACTGGAAAAAAGCTCGAACGGCGCGGGCGGATCAAAAACCAGATCAACCGCATCAGGTGACAGCGTCGCACCGGGCCCTTCCATGAACGGCATTTCCGGGTTCGTTTCGAATACGGCGATAAAGTCGGCTTGACCATTGGCCCGGAAACGGAACAGGTCGGATGAAATATCGGTGTTGGATGACAGGCTGAACTGTCCGTCTTCTTCGGCGACAAGCTGCATCAGGACGTTCGGCCTCTGACGCACAAGAACGTCCCGCGCATGGGTGTAATTGGCAGAGATATAAGCCTGTTGCACCGCGTCGACCCCAAGCCATCGACCGGCCATCAGAAAGAATTCAGACACCTCGATATTCGCAGGCAGCCGTCCCTCGCGTATCATTTGCGTGTAAAGAATATCAGGATAGGCTCCGAACAACCGGTCCATCGCAGGTTCCAGAAAACGCGCCTGAACGTCCGAAGAAAAAGCGGGCCTTTCCAAGGTCAGGGCCGTAAAGATTTTCAGGTCAATGGTTGGGTCATCGCAAGCAGCCTGCACAAGAGCGTTGACCAGCGTGACCGGTTTACCCAACCCCAGCGGAAGGGCCAGCCGGATCTCGCCTCCGGTACGATCGACGATTTCACGGATAATCGCGGTTTGGTTTTCCTCCCGTTGCACCGCTCAGAAGTCCTGCCAACCCGGATCGGGCGCAAAGCGCGGCCCGTGTCGTTCTTCCAGTGCGGCCATATGGTCACGAATGGTATCGACACCGCGCGTGCGGGCATACTGCATAGGCCCGCCACGAAATGGCGCAAAGCCGGTGGCAAAGATCATAGCCCCGTCCACCTCGTCGATGTCTCGTGCAACGCCCTCGCGCAGGCATTCGACGCAGGCGTCCAGCATCGGAAGGATCAGCCGGTCAGTCAGATCGTCAGGGCCATCGCCTTTGGCTTCGGGATGCGGCGTACCGTCGGACCAATCATAGAAGCCCTGCCCGGCCTTCTTGCCGGTGTCCCCCGCTTCGACCTTTTCGCGCAGACGCGCACTGATCTTCGGCATGGGTTTTTCAAGATTGGATTTCAGGCTTTCAGCCACATGAAGACAGATATCGAGCCCGACCTGATCGCTCAGCGCGACCGGCCCCATCGGCATCCCGAACTTGATCGCCGCCGCATCGATTGTTTCCTTTTCCACGCCTTCGTTCAACAGCACCAAGGCTTCCATCAGATAAGGGGTCAGCACGCGGTTCACCAAGAAGCCCGGATAATCCGTGACCCTCACCGGCAGGCGATCAATCGCGCTGCAAAACGCGGTAAGACGCAAAATGACATCATCACTGGTATCCTCATGGCGCACGACCTCGACCAGTTGCATCTTGCTGACCGGGTTGAAGAAATGCAGCCCGGCAAAGCGCTTGGCATCGGGTGCCGCATCACGCAGATCGGCCAGACGAAGGCTTGATGTATTCGACGCAAGGATCGCGTCTTTCTTCATCGTGTTCGCAAGCCCGGTATAGATCTTTTCTTTCAGATCAATCTTTTCAGGTGCCGCCTCGATCACAAGATCAGCCCGCGCAATGCCATATCCTTTCGGATCCGGCATCAACCGATCCAAGGCATCGCGCATCTCCATGTCGCTCAGATGCTGGTCCTTGCAGATATTGCGTGCCAGTTTTACGGCATTGCCCAAAGGTTCGAATTCAACATCGCCAAGCGTAACGGTCTTGCCCTTCAGGGCGGCCCATGCGGCAATTTCTGCGCCCATGGCACCCGCTCCGATGACGTGGACATGAGAGATTTTATCCTCCCCGCGCTTAGTGTCCTTGAGCCCCTGCCTCAGGAAAAACACCCGCCTCAGGTTTGTCGAGGTTTCACTTGCCAGCAAGGTTGCAAAACTTTCAATTTCGGCGTTTTGCATCGCCTGCGCGTCGTCGCCATGTTCTTCCCACAGATCAATTAATGCGTGTGGCGCAGGATAATGTTCCTTTGGGGCCTTCTGGTCCGTCTTGCTTCGCATCTGTCGCGCCGCCAGACTGCGTGCAGGTCCAAGTCCAAAAGCCCGCGCCTTCAGACCCCGCCCGTCGCGTTCGACTTCGCCTGCGATTACGGCCTCGACGGCGGCGCGGACGTGACGTTCCTCGGTTACGACATCCGCAATGCCGAACTTCTTGGCCTTGTCGGTATGCGCGGACTTGCCGGTTAGCATCATCGTCATGGCTTCGGTGGGATCGATCAGTGCAGGCAATCGAAACGTACCGCCCAAGCCCGGATGCAAGCCAAGCTGCACCTCTGGAAAACCAAACGATGCTCCGGACACCGCAATGCGCCAGTCACAGGCAAGGGCGATCTCGAACCCCGCCCCCAAAGCCGGGCCATGAACCACACAAATCGTCGGGCAGTCCAACGCTGCAAGACGGTCAAGTACGTCATGACCCTGACGCAATAAATCGGCAGCACCTTCGTCGCTCATGTCATCAAAGCCGGTGATGTCGGCCCCAGCAGCAAAGCCCGCTGGCTTGCCCGACCGGATCACCAACGCCTCGGGCGTATCTTTTTCCAGCGTTTCAAGTTCTGTCGCCAGCGCCTCGATCACTTCGCGCGAAACGGTGTTTACCGAGGTGTCGGCGCAGTCAAGCACCAGCCAGACGATACCCTCCGACGCACCCCGCCGCCACGGCCCTTCACCAGAAGCGACCGGGCCAAGTTCCAGCTTGGACGCGCCCAAATGTTGCAGAACGGGTCCCATCTTTGATCCTGACATCACGCCACCTCCAGCATCATTGCGCCACCCAGCCCGCCGCCGATGCATTCGGTCGCGATGCCGCGCGACTTGCCTTTCCGCTTCAGCGCATTGGCGAGATGCAGCACGATGCGGTTGCCGCTGGTTCCGACCGGATGACCCATCGAAATCGCTCCGCCATCGATATTCAAGCGGTCGCGGTCGATCCGGCCAAACGCGGCATCAAGACCCAGCACCTCGCGGCAAAAATCATCATCGTCCCACGCCTCGACGCATGACAATACCTGCGCGGCAAAGGCTTCATTTAGCTCCCAAAGCTCTACATCGTCGATTTTCAGTCCCTGCCGTTGCACGATAGGCGTTGCGGCCAGCACCGGACCAAGCCCCATCACGGACGGGTCAAGTGCTGCCGACTCACTGTCCACGATCCGGGCAAGCGGGGTCAGGCCGTGCCGTTCCACCGCCTCCTCGGACGCCACGATGACCCAGGACGCGCCGTCACTGATCTGGCTGGCATTGCCCGCTGTGACCTTGCCATAAGGACGCTCGAAGGCAGGTTTCGGCTTGGCGAGACCCTCCATGTCACTGTCGGGACGAACGCCGTCATCATGGTCGTAAACGGTGCCATCCTCGTCAAAGGCAGGCATCAACTCATCGTCAAGAAATCCATCTTTCTGCGCAGCGGCCAGACGGTGATGGCTTTGCATGGCGTAGGTGTCGGCAGCTTTGCGGTCGATACCGAAACGATGCGCCAAAACTTCGGCGGTCTGGCCCATGTTCAATGTCGTGATTGGATCCGTCAGACCACGTTCAAGGCCAACAACCGGTTTGAAAAATTCAGGCCTTAGCCCTGCCATCGTCTTGGCCTGCGCCATAGGGCCCTTGGCCTGCGCCATGTCACCAAACCACTCAACCGCTGACTGCCTCAGCACCAGCGGCGCGTGGCTCAACGCCTCGGCACCCCCGGCAAGGATCATATCGTGGCTACCGTCCCGGATATACCGATAGGCCGTATCAATCGACTGCATCCCTGAGCCACAATTGATTTGCATGGTAAAGGCGACCATCTGCGCGCCCAACCCCAAACGCAGCGCGGCGACACGGGCTGGGTTCATCTCGTCTTGCAAGACATTGACACACCCAAGGATCACCAGATCAAACGCACGAGGATCGAACGGCTGACGCGCCAAAAGCGGTCGTCCACACTGCACCGCGAGATCAACGGGCGTGAACGGGCCGGGCTTTCCCCGCGCCTTGAGGAAAGGCGTCCGGGCACCATCAACCAAATAGACAGGACGGGTCATTCTGCGGCCTCCTTGCGGCTTTGTCCGGTATCCAAACCGGGATAAAGGTGGCTCAACTCTTCAGGCGTGAAATCATCCACTGCCACGACCTTGGCCACCAGATCCTGCATCTCGTTGATGCGATCGTGGTCATCTTGCGTAAACGTTCCTTTTTTCAGACCCTCATCCGGGTTTTCTTCGGCGTCTCGCAGACGCTTCATCAGCGGCGCGCAGGCGATCACCTTGGCATAGCAGTCGTTCAGGACCGACATGCCGTCACGATTGCAGCCGCCATAGACACGGCCCACGATCCGGTCGCGCGCTTCTGACGGCTCGTAGATCAGGGTTGAACACACCTCTGTCAGTGCATCATCCGGTCCGGGTGCGCTTCCACCCGGCAGGGTGATCACCCGCAGAAAGCCAGCGGCCCACCTGCTGGGGAAATTCCGCAAAACCTCGTCCATCGCGACACGGATGCGCATGAATGCGCGTTCGGCGGAATATCGTACAACGGGCAGGTCTGCCTTTTGCCGACCCTCGTCCTGCCAGCGTTTGAGCGTTGCGCTCAGGATATACATCTCGGCAAGGACGTCTCCCATCCGGCCCGAGATCATCTCCTTGCGCTTCAATCCACCGCCCATGGTCAGGAAAGCCATGTCTGCGGTCAGCGCAAATGCTGCCGACCAGCGCGACAGTTGGCGGTAGATATCGGTGACCGCGCCCGCAGCGGGTGCCGGACCGATGCGTCCGCCGCTCCAGGCGCGGCCAAGCGCGCGAAAGAGCGTTTTTGAGGTATGTTTCACGTGAGCCCAAAAGTGACGGTCAAACGCCATCAGACTTTCAGTCTCGTCGTCGATCATAAGCGCCTTCATCTCATCAAGCATGTGAGGATGGGCGCGGGTTGCACCCTGCCCAAAGATGATCAGCGACCGTGTGACGATATTTGCACCCTCGACCGTGATGCCGATCGGCACCGCACGATAAAGTGCCTGAAGATAGTTGGATGGGCCGTCGATCACGGCCTTGCCCGAATGCACATCCATCGCATCGTTGACGGCCTCTCGCATCCGGAAAGTCGCGTGGGCTTTCATGATCGCAGAAATGACAGACAGCGATCGGCCCTCATCCAATCCGGCACAGGTCAGTTTCCGCGCAGCATCCATAGAATAGGAATCTGCCGCAAGTCTGCCCATACGCTCCTGAATACCTCCAAACAGACCGATTGGCAGACCGAACTGTTCACGGATGCGCGCGTAGGCCCCCGTCGTATGCGCTGACAGTGCAATTGCTGCACATCCCATGGCCGGTAGCGAAATGCCACGCCCGGCCGCAAGCGCGCTCATCAGCATCATCCAGCCCTTGCCCGCGTAGTCCGGACCACCAATGATGTGACCCAGCGGGATGAACACGTCCTTGCCGGTTGTCGGACCATTCAGGAACATCGTTGCAGACGGGATGTGGCGGCGACCTGTTTCGACGCCCGGAAGGTCAGCCGGCACAAGTGCACAGGTGATGCCAATGTTTTCGTCGCCGCCAAGATGGCTGTCCGGATCTCTTAGCTTGAACGCAAGACCCAAGACGGTGCAAGCAGGTGACAAGGTGATGTAGCGTTTGGACCAGTTCAGGCGGATGCCAAGAACCTCTTCACCTTGCCACATCCCTTTTTCCACAATGCCTTCATCTGTCATGGCGCTTGCGTCCGACCCAGCCTCGTCGCTGGTCAGACCAAAAGCGGGCAATTCCTTACCTGTTGCCAAACGCGGAAGCCAATATTCTTGCTGCTCGTCGGTCCCGAACATGTGCAAAAGCTCGCCCGGACCCAGAGAATTCGGCACCATCACAGTGACAGCAGCCGCAACCGACCGTGTTGAAATAAAACGTACAACTTCAGAATGGGCAAAAGCCGAGAATCCCAGTCCGCCAAATTCTTCCGGAATGATCATGCCGAAAAACTTGTTCTCGCGAAGAAATTCCCACGCCTTTTCGGGCAGATCGGCGTCGCATTGATTGATATTCCAGTCATCAATCATGGCGCAAAGTTCTTGGCATGGCCCGTCCAGAAACTTCTGCTCCGCCTCGCTCAAGACCGGGTCTTTGACGTCAAGCAGTACTTTCCAGTCAGGATTCCCTGAAAAAAGTTCGGCCTCCCACCAGACCTCACCGGCTTCCATTGCCTCGGTTTCCGTTTCGGATAAACGGGGAAGAGCTTTTTTCGCCCAAGCGTGAATGGGTTTGGTCACTGAGCGCGCGCGAAGTCTTTTCATCATTCTGAACCTCTCGATTACCAACGGCTTGTGGGCTCGAAAGTTCCATGGTGATCACCCAAGGGTCCTAAAGGCGCGGAAGATCTGGCACGACTTGTGGCGAGATAATCAGGAAATCGCGCGATGCAAAGTGGATCGGGCAAACCGCGTTTCCGCCTAAGGTTACGACACAGGAAAAACGGCTCCTGCTTACTCGTCAGCGTGTCTGCGCAGCGCGCGCAAAGTTTCCAGCGTGCCGCGTACCTGTTCCTCGCCCAGTTCGTCTGCCACATCGTTGATCAACGGTGTGATAGACCGGATGGCCGCATCCCGTGCGTTTCGCCCAGCTGGGCTGATCGCCACCATTTTGCGGCGGGCATCGTCCCAATCAGGGCGAATATGCACATAGCCAGCCCAAACCAGCTTGTTCAGCGTGTTGGTCATTGCACCACGCGTCACATTGAACGTCTCGGCCAGTTGCGCGGGCGTTTTCTCACCGTCATGCCAAGCCAGGTTATTCAGAACAGAGAAATGCGAAATTTCCATACCCTTAGGCAGCACCCGCGTCAGGCGGTTGCGCATCCGTTGATCGGCAGACAGCAATTCGCTGATCAACGTGATCGCCAGAGAGTTTCGGTTTTCTGTCATATCCTGCCCATTAAGGTGCCTCGAAATTGCGACGGTTGGCAAGACTTGGCACGCGGCGCCGCGCGTCGGCAAGACGGTCCATATCTATCTCGAACAGATACACTCCTGGCGCTTCACCCGCATCAACCAGCACTTCACCCCACGGTGCCACAGCCAGCGAATGCCCGTAGGTGAACCGCGTCTTGTTCGTATCACTTTGGTGTTCGCCGGTTTGGGCCGGAGCCACTACAAAGCATCCTGTTTCAATCGCGCGGGCGCGCAGAAGAACATGCCAATGTGCGGCCCCTGTGACAGGCGAAAACGCGGCGGGCATCGTAAGAATTTCAGCCCCAGCGTCCGCCAACGCCTGATACAGCAGCGGAAAACGCATATCATAGCAGATGCTCATGCCGATTTTTCCAAAAGAAGTTTCGACAACTACTGATTTTTCACCCGGACGATATCCAGCTGATTCGCGGTAGCTTTCTGTCGTATCGATATCCACATCAAACATGTGGATTTTGTCGTAGCGCGCGATGATCTTCCCCGTGGGGTCTATCATAAACGACCGGTTGGCAAAGCGACCGTCAGCATCATCTGTCTTGAGCCCAAGCGAGCCGATGAGCAGCCAGATCGCTTTTTCACGGGCCACATCGCGCAATGCGGCCAGCGTGATGTCATCGCCCTCGTGTTGCAGCACCTCGCGTTGGTGCGTGCGGCTGGTGGATACGCAATTGGTCACCTCGGGGGTCAACACAAAGCTGGCACCTTGATCCGCTGCATCGCGGATCATCGCAACCGTGCCCGCCAGATTGCGGGCTGGATCATCCGTGACGTTCAGCTGGATCAAGGCCGCTTTCATCACGCGGCCAACACTGCGTCCAGTTTGCCCGCTCGTTCAAGTGCGAAAAGATCATCGCAGCCGCCCACATGCGTATCGCCAATAAAGATCTGCGGCACGGTGCGGCCCCCATTGGCACGCTTCACCATTTCGGCTTTGCGATCCGGCTGGGCCAAAACATCGACTTCGGAAAAGCTGACGCCTTTTTCGTTCAGCAAACGCTTGGCCGCATGGCAAAAACCGCAAAGCGGAGAGGTGTATATCTCGACTGGTTTCATGGCTGTGTCCTTGTTCACTAGATCATTGAACACAGACTTAGGTGTCTTTGGCCACTCTTGCCAGTGTCACGACACGTATTGGGCCTGCACCTGCTGCGATACAGGCATTTGCGGCAGCAGATAAAGTAGCACCGGATGTCATGACATCATCAACGATCAGAACAGATCGGCCTTGCATACGGTCAACACGCCGGGGGTGGGCGGTGATCGCGTCTTGCAAAATCGCATAGCGTTCGATGCGCGTTTTCTCGTCAAGCGACGGCGTTCGGCGCACCCGTTGCAGCAGATCAGGACAGCATGTAAAACCCGTCTCGCGCGACAGCGCCATCGCCAGCAAGGCGGATTGGTTGTGGCGGCGTTTGACCAATCGCAACCAATGCAGGGGAATTGGCGCAATCAGCGTGTCAGCGGGCAGCTTATCTGCAATGGCGCGTGCCATCCAAAGGGCGGCTGGCTTTGCTATTTCCTGCCGGTCGCCGTGTTTGAGCGCAAGAACCATTTTGCGCCCCATATTGCTGTACAAAAGCGCTGATCGGCCCTGCACCCAAGGGGGCGCTGCGGACAGACACGCATCGCACTGTGCAACCTCCTCCACCACAGCACCGGGCAGCGGGATGCCGCAACTGTCGCAGACTGTTCCACCAATAAATGCAGTATCGCGCCAACATGGGCCACACAGGCCAGCGGCATGATCCACCATCGCACCACAACACAGGCAGGCCGGCGGATAAATCAGGCCAGCCGCAGTTTGTAACGCTGTTTGTAACTGGGGCAGCATGACCTTATTATTATCCTCATGAATACGCAAAATATCCTGACAGACATCACCGCCTTGTCCCGCAACCGCAGCCGTGCGCGCGAGGATGGATTATTCCTGCACCGCACCGCTTTGGATGAAGTGGAGGATCGGCTAGGCATGGTTAACAGGACGTTTAAGAAACCAGCCATCGTGACCGGTTTTCCACTTATTTGGGACGGATTACGGCCCGATGCGGTGACTGTGCCGGATAGTGACACCCTCAACCTTGATCAAACCGCACATGATCTGGTGATCCATGCACTGGGCCTGCATTGGGCAAATGATCCCGTCGGCCAGATCATTCAGTCGCGCCGGGCCCTTGAGCCAGACGGGCTTTTCCTGTCCGTCAGCTTTGGTGGCCAAACGCTCCATGAATTAAGGGCCTGCCTTGCGCAAGCCGAGGCGCAGGTAACGGGCGGTCTGTCACCACGCGTGGCACCGATGGCAGAGCTGCGCGATATTGGCGGTTTGCTGCAACGCGCGGGGCTTGCCCTGCCTGTTGCTGATTCAATCACGCTAAAGGCTGAGTATGACGACATCTGGCACTTGATGCGGGATTTGCGTGCGATGGGCGAAACCAACGCCATGCAATCACGCCTGCGCATACCAACGCGACGCGCAGTGTTTCAAACTGCCGCAAAACTTTACCAAGATAACTTTTCCACCAGCCAAGGCCGGATCATCGCAACATTCGAGCTGCTGTTTCTGGCAGGGTGGGCACCAGCGGAAAGCCAGCCCAAACCGCTGCGCCCAGGTTCTGCGCAACAACGACTTGCAGACGCCCTTGCGACCGTCGAAAAGCCGCTGAGCGATTGACGCGACAGTCAAACCGTTTATCTCACGCCTAACGACGTAAAAAGGAAAGCCAGATGACGCAGTCATGCCCAGTTCATGCCCAGCCGGACCACCCTAAGGTACCGACACCCAAGGTGGGCATCCTGTTGGCCAACCTTGGCACACCAGACAACTATGATTACTGGTCAATGCGCCGATATTTAGGCGAATTCCTGTCCGATCGTCGCGTCATCGACTACAGCCCTTGGCTGTGGCAGCCGCTTTTGCAGCTGATCATTTTGACCAAGCGGCCCTTTACAAGCGGTGCTGCATACAAGTCGATCTGGAACGAAGACGCGGGCGAAAGCCCTTTGATGACCATCACCAAGGCCCAAACAGTTAAGATAAAAGAGGCGATGCAGGCGCGGTATGGTGACGCAGTCATCGTGGATTTCTGCATGCGCTACGGCAATCCATCGACCAAATCCAAGGTCGCTGCGTTGACGGCCGCAGGCTGCCAGAAGATCCTGTTTTTTCCACTTTATCCGCATTACGCGGGGGCCACTTCGGCAACAGCGAATGACGCCTTCTTTGCCGCATTGGCCAAGGAAAAGTGGCAACCTGCAGCGAGAACTGTGCAGCCCTATTTTGATCGGCCCGACTATATCGACGCATTGGCAACTTCGATCGAGCGGTCTTATGCGATGATGGAAACCAAGCCGGACAAGCTGCTGTGTTCTTACCACGGCGTTCCAAAACGGTACTTGATGGAGGGCGACCCCTATCATTGTCATTGCCAGAAAACGACGCGCCTGTTGAAAGAGCGTTTGGGCTGGGATGACACGCAGATCATGACGACCTTCCAGTCGAAATTCGGCCCCGAGGAATGGTTGCAGCCCTACACCGTGGAAGAGGTCGCGCGCCAGGCGGAAGCTGGCAACAAAAAGATCGCTGTCTGCGCGCCTGCTTTTTCAGCAGATTGCATTGAGACGTTGGAAGAGATCAACGAAGAGATCAAAGAAAGCTTTGAGCATGCGGGCGGTGAATCGTTCCATTATATCCCGTGTCTCAACGACGACGAGATGCACATCAAAGCGTTATCGAACGTGATTGAAGAGAACCTGCAAGGCTGGATCGACTAGATCGACAGCTATCTGTTTAATATCAGATTTCCGCCTCTTTGCGCCCTTATGGGGTGCAAAGGAAAGGCAGTTTTCATGTGTATTTCCGTACACAGGACATAAAAAAAGGCGGTGCAGAACACCGCCTTTTTATTCGAGTTGCTAGACTAGATTAGTCTGCAGCAACAGCTGCAGCAACAACAACGAGCAGCAGCAAAGGAATCAAGATACCCGAGGAAGAGCTTGTGGACTCTTCAACAATTACGGGTGCTTCGATGATTGGATCTGCCAGCGAGCCAGCAAATGCATTCGATGCGGCAGCTGTCAATGCAGCGGCGAGAACGAGTTTCTTCATATCATAACCTCCAGAAAAGGCGTACCTCACAAGGTGATGGTACGCGCCCAAGACTTACCTCGTGCAACTTTCTAAACAGCATCTGAGCGCAAATGCAAACCCGGATTCAGCGTTTCTGCCCCACAATCGGCAAAAGATCGTCAAATAAGCAACACTTGTGTGCCCACTTTGGTCAAGCTGAAAAGTTCGGCAATATGTTCATTATAAAGACCGATGCAGCCGTTCGAAGAGCGACGCCCGATCTTGCGCGTGTCGTGCGTGCCGTGGATGCGATAATAGGTCCAGCTTAGGTACAAAGCGTGGGTACCCAGCGGGTTATCAGGGCCCGGTTCTATCACGGCTGGCCATTCGGGGTTACGCTCTAGCATCGAGGGTGTTGGGCGCCATGTCGGGCCCACCACCTTTTGGATAACGCTGGTGCGTCCGCGGCGTGTAAGCTCGGCCGTAAGCGGTACACTTGACGGGTACAGCTTGTAGACCGATTCATCTTCAGACCAGTAATGAACCGCGCGGCTGTCGATATCCACCAGCACAGCACCGTTCTTTGTATCGCTAAAGTAAGGCTGCCAATTCAGCGTCCGAAAGCTCGAGATATTGCGACGGACGGTTTCAGTCAAATCTCTCTCTGTCTCTGTGGTTTCAATACCGTTTACACTGCTTTGAGCAAGAGCAGGGGATGCCAACAATGCGGCACTGCCGGCAAGAAATGCCCGGCGCGATGAGAGGTTGAACTTCTTGTCAGACATCGAATGTCTCCTGAAAAAGGGAAAGCCTGTTATTTTCTTTGGTATATGACCCGAAAGTCGCAGTATCAAATCAAACCATCGTCAACAGGCATACTCACGCCGATGTGCGTTTGATCTGCAACGCTGGGCAGGGTAAGGCTGCGGAAACCCAAATGCGTGGAGCTGCGCCATGATCCGACTTTTTTCCATCCTGATTGCCCTGTCAGTTGCGCTGGCCGCGTGTGCTCCTGCACCTGCACCCTCCACAATGGGCAATGATGGCAAAGCTCTGCCAAGAGCATACAAAATTAGCCGAGCGGATTCAGGTAAACTGCAGTTTCGCATGCTTGATTCTGTGAACGCGCTGCGCGGGGCCTCTGGTCTGTCGCAGGTCCAGTTGGATGCAAATCTGAATGCCGCCGCTGCAACCCATTCGCGCGATATGGCCAACCAGAATCGGCCTTGGCACTTCGGCTCTGACGGGTCCTCCCCTGTCGATCGCATTCAGCGCGTTGGCTACACTGGTGAGTTGGTCGGCGAAGTGATTTCAGAAACATACGAAACAGAGCTGGAAAGCCTCGCGGCCTGGATGGAACAACCCGATACGCGCCGGATCATTATGGCACCTGACGCTGTGAACCTGGGGTTCTCCTGGTATCAGGAAGACAACGGCAAGATCTGGTGGACAATGGTCTTGGGCAAGTAGTCCCTTAGGGGACTGCCCACCAAGTTTTTATCGGTTCACCTACGGGTTCAATGCGATGGGCGTGCCATCACCAACCATCGCGTATATATCTTCGATTTCCTTGTTAGAGACTGAAATACAGCCCCAAGTCCAATCGTCACGGTTCTTATCCTTGGCTGTTTTCTGGCCGTGGATAAAGATATCACCACCCGGGCTTTTTTCCAAAAATTTAGCGACTTCTCGATCTCTTTCGTTCGGATACGAGATTCCCAACGACAGGTGGAACTTGCTGTTGGGATTTCGCCGATCAATCAAATACAGACCTTCGGGCGTCTTGCCGTCGCCCTCGTGAACCTTGTGACCAACAGGTGCAAAGCCCAGTTTGAAATTATAGGATTCAAGCACCTTGTCCTTGTGCATCAAAAACATGCGTCGATCAGCTTTGTTAACGATTACATATGTAACTTCGGGGCCATTATACCGTTTGAATTTACTATCGCCTGCACACCCACCAAGAGCCACAAGTGCGGTACCGCCCAAGATCAGATTTCTGCGTTTCATCAAGATGCCTCGTTTCGCCATGGCCTTTTCGACCTTTATCAGCTTCGGGTAGCATGTAGCAAAAATTTTGAAGGTCAAAAAGGCGTTACTGTCGAGATTTTTCCGCCAGCTGCTTCTCGATCGCATCAAGTTTACGCATCACGTCTTCGCGGTAAAGGTCTGTGCGCTCAACCTCCTCCGCGTTATGCGCGTCTTGCATCGAGTTGACGATAAGACCCACCAAAAGGTTTACCACAGCAAAAGTGGTTGCAAGTATGAAGGGTATAAAGAACATCCAAGCATAGGGATAAACCTCCATCACGGGGCGCACGATTCCCATGGACCAGCTTTCCAGCGTCATAATCTGAAAGAGCGAATAAGCACTTGATGGAAGCGATCCAAACCACTGAGGGAAATCGCTGCCAAACAGTTTGGTGGCGATAACGGATCCAATGTAAAAGATGATGGTCATCAGCAAAAACACCGACCCCATGCCGGGCAGCGCGGTAACAAACCCTTCGACAACGCGGCGCAGGCTTGGCGCGACGGAAATAACGCGCAAAACCCGCAGGATACGCAGCGCCCGCAAGACAGACAGGCCCTGAACAGCAGGAACCAGCGCAATCGCCACCACCGCAAAATCAAAGAGATTCCAGCCGCTACGGAAAAACCCTATGCCACGCCCAATGATTTTAAGCGAGATTTCGATAATGAAAATGCCCAGACAAACGCTATCCAGAAACAGGATTGTCGGCCCGTAAAGCGCCATGATTTCAGGCGATGTTTCCATCCCCAACAACACCGCGTTAAAAAGAATCACACCAATGATAAAGTTACTGGCGGTCCGACTTTCGATCCAGGTATTCAGACGTTCGCGCATGAATGTGCTGCCTTAATGACGTTTGCGTTTGACTTCCGGTGCCGTAAACTGCGCCGCAAGCTCCACATGGGATGACCAACGGAATTGGTCAACGACCTGCACCCAATTGAGCGTATATCCCGCACCGATCAAGACCGCCGCATCCCGTGCGAACGTCACCGGATTGCACGAGACATAAGCCACAATCGGGGGCATCGCCTTGGCGATCTCGGCGACCTGCGCTTCTGCTCCCGCACGGGGCGGATCCAGAACGACAGCGTCCGTCTTTGCCAGTTCGTCGGGCAAAAGGGGTCGACGGTAAAGATCTCGCGTCTCGAACGTGACCGGCTTGAGGCCCTGCGCCATGCGCCATCCGTGATCCAACGCCGATGTCATACCGGCGTCACCCTCAACAGCGTGTACTTCGGCTTTTTCGGCCAAGGGCAGGCTGAACGTGCCACAGCCAGCAAACAGGTCAATAACATGCTTTGCACCGCCAACAGCATCGCGCACAGCGGTCACCAAAGACGCTTCGCCCTG
>Ga0307981_1002019_pt1 | contig 17112 bp, 21 predicted proteins | sample OrgLakmetagen987_FD_201849 | JGI IMG/M metagenome (GOLD analysis project Ga0307981, IMG submission 201849) | Saline water microbial communities from Organic Lake, Antarctica - #987 | ecosystem: Environmental > Aquatic > Non-marine Saline and Alkaline > Saline | place: Antarctica: Organic Lake... | reverse complement strand
TCCCAATCGCCCCACCATCCATCAGACGCTGCCTGCTCACAAAGCTTGATTGCCTCGCGGAAGTCGCCACGCTTTTCCTCGATAATGGCAAGTTGTTTGAAACCAAAATGACTAGGGATGTCCCCGTCTATTTCGAGCGCGGGCGCAGACTCTTTGGATACGACTATTTGCTGTCGGCACCCTTCGATTGCCTTTTCTACGGCGAAGTCGTCCACATCGCGCCAACGATAATAAATTTTAGCTTTGTGCATAAAAATGAAGTGCCGGGCTACTACGTCCGTAACATCGTCTACAAGGTCTTCCGCCTTCGCGATTAAGCGGTAATCAATGCTTCGATGCTCCAGCTTACCTACAGCGGCCCAGCCCTTCACAAACTCCGCCAAGCTGCCAACCACTTTTACCGGCGGGCCATGAGCAATCGTGTCATGCTCAGGCTGTGGAAGTAGAGCCTGACGGTTTCTTTCGCAAATCAGTTCTCGCTCACCCTCTGAAAAGGTGTCTAGCCACCATTCGGTTAGTTTATTGCCCCCAATGATACCTCCAACCTTAGATTTAGAATTACGCTCAAACATTTGCCGCCCCCATAACTACCCGAAATATTATGTTGTCATAAACAGGGCACTTTAGTCTAGCATATCGCCCAGCTTGCGGGCTTCACGGCAAAGCGCGGTCGCCAGCGATACGTTGCTTGAAGTCCACCACCGATTCCCCATCATGCCGCACAAACCGTCCTTGTCCCGGAATGATTGCCTTGAAGGCTTCGCCCGTTATGGCGTCACATCGGAAAATTACCTCAGGTCCAGCACCACCGCCGCCGTGCTTCGCGCGAAGGTGTCGCATGGCGAGCGCACTTTGCGCCCAGGCCGGGGCTTTGCCGGTTGCAATCGCATCGCGTCCGTTGTCAGGAAGGCAAACCGCGCCGGATACGCCAGCCGATGCCCGAGCCGTGAAAGCTTCCACCGTTTCCCCTTCATTTCGGGTTACGGTCCCGCCCCCCAAGATGAGAGCCGCGCTGGGCTCTCCACCGGGCGCGCAGAAGAAAATCACGTTTGGGCCGACGTCACCGCTGCCCCGCTTGGCTTCCAGCCGTTCAAGGCGATTGCGCAGCGTCACGTCCGGCCCGCATTATTCCGTGCAATACGTTCTAGGGTCAGCGCCAATTCCCCGCGCATTTGATCCGCCGTGCAAGGCGGGGTGTCGGATGATGCAAGCCGCGCGGCCATAGTATCCAGCCTTGCCGCGATGCGCGTGAAGCTGGAATCTGTTGAGGATCCGCTCCGGCCTTTGTGGCGTGTCTGTTCAAGCCGTGTAAGCCGTGCCGAACGTGTCATGTCCGGCCCCCCTCCAATGCCGCCAAGCGCGATTCCAGTTCGGTTGTTTCGAGCGTCCGCCGGTAGGTTTCCACCAGCGCCATGATGTGTGCGCCTTCGGTTGGTGTCAGGTCGCCATCAGCCACCGCGCCCAGCACTGCACCAGCGGCCTTTGCAGCATCGCGGGCGGTTTCCATGCGGGGCAGGTCAAAGGTCACGGCCAAATCCTTTCTGGGCGGGGCGATGCGTTCAAGACATAGGCGCAGCGCCGTTGTCAAGGCTTTGGCGTTTCAGGGCTTCGGCTTCGCCGTACAAGAGCGCAAGCGCAGCCCGTGTGGCCTTGTGGCGCGTGCCCTTGGGCTTGCCGGGGTTGCCCGGTCCGAATGTGCCGTCCGTATTGCGTCCGTTGTCAGGAAGGCAAGCGGCCCCGGATACGCCAGCCGACGCCTTTACCATTGCAAAAACTCATCAGCGGGATCAGATTCGTTATCTTCCGGCGCTTGCACCTTCGATCTATCAACAGGCGTTCCGCCCATCGCGCTCAACAGCATCCGCATTTGAGCAAAAACCGCGACAGGCACTTCCTTTTCAGTGTCGATCTGATTTTGCAGCATCACCGCCAGCCCGACCACGCGCCGATCAGAACGGCCCAGCCACGGGAAGTCTTCGTTAAACTCATTCCAGATTTCAATCTGCTCCGGGGTGAACCGCTTAGGCGCAGGGCCAAGAGACTTCACAGAAAGGGCGCTACGGGCTGCAAACCTGCCGGGGCTTCGCTTATCCGCGCCAGTGACGGTTGCCACCGCTACGGGCAATCTGGGACGTGCCATGGTTAAATTCTCCAAATTGTGAAAGTGGTTTTTCTATTCCCATCATCGGTCCCGAGAAGGGGGGTGGTAGAGTTTTGTTCACCCCCCTAAGGCGGTTCCCATTGCTTTGTGATGCCCGCGCGTGCGTTGATGTGGACATAGCCCAAAGCACTCACATAGAATTTATCATCCACCTAGAGAGAAGGCGAATATGTTTAAATCTATATCCAACTACATCCTTGCGATTACCACGGCACTTTCTCTAGCTGGTTGCGAAGTCACCACCGTAGGAGCCATTTCCATAAATGATAAACCCGCCAAAATCGAAATAAAAGAAAATGTCAATGGGATGATGGTTCAGGGCATGGATATCACAGTCAACTCTGAGTTCTTGGGCATGGCTCGCAGAGTTGGTAATACTCGCAAAACAGGGATGAGTTCTGTAACCTCTTTCGAACCCTTGCAGTCCAAGTATGGTGAGATTAGGATTGCTCAGAATGCAGACAGTTCTCTAGCAAATCTCGGTATCAACTTTGATGTGTACATAGACGGCAAGTTTGCAGGCAACGTGCAAATGTCACTCTAGCTGTGTAACCTGCCTAGGGAGTGCCGGTTAGCGTATCACCTCGCAGCATTGTACACGCAATTAAGGCGCATGACTTCGCGCCAAGAGATTAGCCACGACGTCGATGATGGTCGCCTATGGTGTGAAAGCCAAGCCGATGAGCGCCGCTTGTGTGGCCTTGTGGCGCGTGCCCTTGGGCTTGCCGGGGTTGCCGGGGCCAAAGGTGCCATCCGTATTGCGTCCGCTGTTTCGGGTCATGTCGCCCCCTGTTCATCAGCCAAAGCCACCATCGCTTCAAGGTCAGCGTCGCAAAGGGAGCGCGGAAAGGTGCCGTCCGCCTTTGCTTGCATCACGCGTGCCGCAACGTCACGGGGAAGCCCCACCAGATCAGGGGGCAGGGATGCGCCCGGCGCTGGGCGGTTCGCTTCCAGTCTTGCCAATCGTTTTCCCAGCATCGCACACCTCATCTGTTATCATATAACATAACTTGACGCTGGGCGCTATGGCAGGTCAGGCGGCAAAGCGCCCGCCTTCGATGATGCGGGCTTGGCCAAGGGCGGCAAGGCTTTCCAGCAGGGGTTGCACCGATCCGGCCCGGCCCCGTTGAAAGGCGCGGGCGACTTGTTCGGGGGTGGCGGTGCCAAGATCGGACAGGGTGGCGCGCACGGCGGCGATTTGTTCGGGCAGGGTTTTGGGCCATGGGGTCTTGGCGGTGGTCACGGTGGGGCCAATGTCCATGGTGGTCTGGATGCCCTTGGCCACGGCGGCATGGCCAGCGGGGTTCTGGTATTCGGGGCGCAGCCAGCGGATTTGGCCGCGTGCTTCCTCGGCTGTCCTTTCGCGGTTCAGGTCCACCAGACGGTGCAGGATGTCATCACCCGACAGGGCGGCGGGCCAGCCGTAGGCGGCGGCCACCGCCGTATCAATCTGGTCGTGAAGGTCGCGCAGGATGCCGATCAGGCCATTGTCATAGATTTCTTTGTCCTTGCCTTCGATCCGCTGCCCCGCGCGCAGTTTTTCGAGCACGTTATACATGGCGGTCAGGGTCAGTTTCGGATGCACGGCCTGTTGCGCCTTGCGATGCGCGTCGAGTTGTTCGCCAAGGCTGCGCAGGTGAGTTTTCTGGGCTTCGGTGGCGTCTGGGAAGGGGAAGGGGTTGAAACAGTCTGTGTGATTGTAGGTCGGATCATTTCCAGCACCTAGCCAGCCGCCTGCTGCCAACGAAAACAATTCGTGAGCCTTCGAAGATAGCACCGCGAGCAAACAAGGGTCATTCAAGCCTATGACCACAATCTTGCTTTCAGCGATGACGCCAGAGTCAACGAATGAGAATAGACGGTGTTTTGCGGTTCGAGTTGTGGCAATAACACGAGTAATGCCAGCACTCACGGCACGCAAATCTTCATGAGTTCTGCCAAACCACCACCAATGCTCCTTTCTCCACGGCTCATTATTTTGGTCCCGCTCGGGTTTCACTCGATCCAGAACATGCTGATAAACGGCGGGAAAACGCGTCTGCACTTCCAAGGTGCGAAGTGGATATAAGTCGATTGCATAGAGCCCGCGCGTCGTTTGCGCTAGGTCACGCCCATTTTTGTAAGGTCGGATAATGGATGCGAGTCCGTCATCTTGTCCCAAACCTAGCGCTTTGGCTTCAGCCTCGGAAACAATAAAACCAGCGCCATGAAGTTTCATCCCCATGAAAGTAACCTTGTGATTGGCCTTCAACGTCACCGCCCCCGCCACATCCGCACCAATCCGCAGATCAGCGAAAATCTTGCCCTTCTCGATAGCAAAGGTCACGGGCCGCCCCTCGGCTTCGGCTTCGCCCTTCTTTTCCTCGGTCACGGTCAGCAGCCGCCCGGTGGCGCGGCCACCCTCGGCCACCGTCATCGCAATGCGCACGGCGGCCCCGTCGCCTGCATCCACCCAAGGATGGTCGGGAATGGCATAGATCAGCGACAGCGGGGTTTTCGGGTCTGACAGATGGGGTTCCAGCACCTTGCGGTTAAAGGTCTGACGCAGGGAGTTGGTGGTGATGAGGCCAAAGCGGCGAGTGCCCTTGGCGCGGGCCTTTGCGGTGGCGGGTTTCCAGCCGCGCGCCGCCAGCGCCGCCTTGTCCCACCAGAACATCACAAAATCAGCGCTTTGCGGCATGCGGGGATAAGCGGCCCAAAGTGCCTCGGCATAGCCATCGCCCAGCGCGTCGCGCATCCGGCTGGCCCCGATGAAGGGCGGGTTCCCCACGATGAATTCAGCCTCGGGCCATTTCGCAGGCGCGGGTTTCAGGTAATCCAGCAGTGCCGTGCGGGTGGCTGGATCGGGCACGGGGTCGCCCGTGACGGGGTGGGTGATGGTGGTCACGCCATCCCAGCGGGTGACAGGCTGGCCCGCATGATCCAGCCGGGGCTTTGTGCTGGCCCATGTCAGCACCGCATCGCGGTTTTCGATATTGCGGAAATCGCGCAGCACGGGTTCCGCCGGGGATGCGGTGCCATGGGTGCGGAAATGCCATTGCAGATAGCCGATCCACAGCACCAGTTCGGCCACGGCGGCGGCCCAGGGGTTCAGCTCGATCCCCAGGAATTGATGCGGGTCCACGGTATAGCCTGCCAGCGACAGGGCGTCTTGATCTTCGCCCAGATCGGCTAGAAGTGCGGTCACTTCGCCTTCGAGCCGTTTCATCAGTTCAAGCGCGACGTAAAGGAAATTGCCTGATCCACAGGCCGGATCCAGCACGCGGATTTCGCACAGGCGGGCGTGAAAGGCGCGCACGGTGTCGCGGGCCGCGTCCTCGCGCCCTTGGGCAGCCAATGCCACGGCGGCGGCCTGCACATCGCGCCAATCGCTGCGCAAGGGGTCGATGATGGTGGGCACCACAAGGCGTTCGACATAGGCGCGGGGCGTGTAATGCGCGCCCAGCTTGTGGCGTTGCCGCTTGTCCAGTGCGCGTTCCAGCAGGGTGCCGAAAATCGCCGGTTCCACCTCGCGCCAATCGCGGTTGGCGGCGTCGATCAGCAGGGACAGTTGCACCTCGGACAGGGGCAGTGCGTCGGCTTCCTTGAACAGGCCGCCGTTGAAGCGTTTGAGGTCGGTTGTCAGAACGGCGGAAAAGCCGCCCGTGTTCATGGTTTCCCACAGGGCCTTGAGCGCGGGCGCGGCATGGGCTGGATGCCCGCGCAGGCGTTCTAGCAGGTCGGAAAAGCTGCCATGCGGGATAAGGTCCACATCCTCGGCAAACATCGTGAACAGGCAGCGCATGAGGAAGCGGGCCACCTGTTCGGGCTCATGGCCTTGGCCCTCAAAGGATCGGCCAAGGGCGGCCAGATGGCCCGCTACTTCGCGGGTGACTTGGGCGCTGATCTTGGACGGGTCGAGCGCGTGCGGATCAGTCCAGATTGTGCGCAGGCGGTTGCGGGTCGCCTCATTGCGCAGTTCGTCCAGGGCTATGCGATAGCGATTGCCATCGGGATATTGCGTGTAGCCTTGGCCTTGGCCCGAGAAGTCGGAATAGAGTTCGATGACGTGGCCCACGTCCACAATCATCAGGAAGGGCGGCCAGCCATCGGTCCGCGACACAGCGCGGGCGTAGCCATCGGCTTGGGCGCGGGCGCGCAGCATGGTGTCATCCCAGCGCCGTGTGCCGCGCGCGCCATGGCCCTTGCGGGTGGGGCCGGGCAGATCGGGGACAAGGGTGGGCTGGGGGTCATCCTCGGGGGCCGTGCCACCTGTGCCTTGCTTGGCTTCCATGACAAAATGCCCAGCGCGGTAAAGGTCGATAAAGCCGCGCGATTGGGTGGTGGTATGGATGAAGGTCACAGGATGTTCGAAACAATAGGTGTTATCGCGCATGGCTTCGGTTGCGGGTGCGGGGCGCGCCACGCCCAGAATGTCAGTTAGTTCGTTCGCGAAGGTCTGAAAGTTTGCCCGTTCGCTGCCGCCGGATGCCTTCCAGCGGGTGATGAATTCCTCAATTTGCAAAAGCCTGCCCCAACTACCGGATTGTTCAACCTGCTAACATTCTTGCACCGCCACCGGAATATTTGAAAGCAAAGAAGGTGCTTGCGCCATTTATGGACCTTCCCATTGTTTTGTGATGCCGTTCCAGTGCCGCCCGTTTGGCCCGTGCTTTTCCCATTCGGTCAGGATCCGCCATGCGTCCAGCGAAACAATGTGGCCAGTCCATGTGAGCGGCTGCCCCGTGAGAGATACGCCATGCCGGAAGGTTTCGGCGCTGGGCTTGGGTTCTGACTTTCGCGTAGGGGGTGTTGCGACACTCGCGACAGTTGCGACACGGGCCGAAGCGGTTCCGGCCTGGGGGGCTTGCGACAGTTGCGACACGGAGCGCACAGCCGAGGCTTGTGTCGCAGTTGTCGCGGAAGTCGCAGGGGGGTGGCCCGCGATTTCCGCAAGTTTGGCATGGGTATTAAACCACATTGCGTGCGCCCGCCGCTATTCGCCAGCTTTGCTTGCGTTGCGCCCCACGAATGAAAGTGCCTTTCTCATTCTCTTTAAGCCAATCATGTTCTTGCAGTATTTCCAGAGCGCCCAGCGCCTTTGGACTTTCACGCAAAGGATTCGGGCCCCGATTAACCACTTCACGCAAAGTCACATCATCATGTGGCCAAGATTCCAGAAGCCACTTCCGCAACTTTTCCGCATTATCAATTTTTTCTGACACAAGCGCTGCGCTTGCCAGCCGCGAAGCTTCAGACAGGTAAAATTGAGCTAGGTTAATTGCATCAGCCATTACGTCGGCCTGCACTTCAGTGGCCTTAAGGTCGGCCCATAGGGTTAGCACGCCTGCGATGCGCGCAGCCTGTTCAGCGACTTTAGAAGCGGTCCCCGTTACATGAGATAGGGGGCCACGGGGGGCTTGCGCAGTCTCAATTGTATCCGAGAAGGCCACCAAAAGCGCCCGCGCGCTGGGCGTGAGCGTTAAGCTTTCCGGCCTAAGGGTGCGGCCATCATCCCAAGTTGGCATGGCGCGCGACAGGATGGATTTTAGCCGAGCGGCAAAGACGCTTAGCGCCGCATCATCCCTGCGCATGTTCGCAGAAAGCCGTTGCCCGATGCTGGATGCGGGTTCGCAGATAAGGCAACGGGGAAGGAAGCCCAAACCGCTGGCAAGCGGGTCGGATATGAAGCCGTGCATTACGACAGGTTGTGCCATCAGGTGCAGTGCCATCCGCCGGTCGCGCAGGGTAAAGACTCCATCACCCGCCCGTGTTCGCTTGATTTCCGAGCCATCCCAAAGGCTATTCAAACCGCCAAGGGTTTTCATGCGATTGTCAGCGTTCATCGCATGGCCCCCCAGAAACTGCCCGGCTTCATCCGAGAACAAGCCAAGGCTGGGCTGCCCTTGCAGGAAGGCACGAAACAAGCCTTCCAGCGTCGGTTCGCTTGCCGTCCGGTCTGGCAACACCGGCCCTTCTGGCGCATCGCCCAGCGCCTCTAAATCGGCTTCGCCTTCGGTTCGCTTTTCAGGTTTTCCACTGGACGCGTCACGCACCGCAGCCTTCCTCTTTGCGTCATGCAATTCCGAATCGTTCAACCACTTCTTGAACGCAGCCGCATAGATTTCGCTTTGGTCACGCTCATATTCGCGCAGGCCCCGCAAAAGTGGCTTGTCGCAACTGGATTTGCGTTCGCCCGATTGCGCTATAGTCAGGAAATATAGTGAAACAGGTGCAAAGCCTCCGAGTGTCTCCACATCGGCAAAGCCTTGAACGGCCAGTGACGCCACCGCCAGAGCCGATGCAGCCGGGATTGCAACAGGGGCTTGCGTGAAGCCATGGACAGCCTCCACCGCCGCGCGAAGCGGCCCGAGTGCTTCCACGGGATAGGCTTGCCCCGGCGGGATTTCCCGAACAAGCGGTTGCGGTCCTTCAGGTGTGAAGGCGGTTTCTTTCATATGGGGTTGAGCGTTCATGCCGCCACCGCCTTTCCTGTCAAAATGTCGTTAAAGTCGGCCCCAGTCCCGGGGTCGCAGATGCCCACGTCCCAGCCCAGCGCGTGCGCCCGTTCAGCCAAGGCGTTTGCAGCTTCCCGGCCCGACGTGTCACCATCGCAGGCAATGGTCAGCCGCCCCGTTCGATCCGGAAGGCGCAGCCCGCGAAGGCCAGAAGTTGAAAGCCCAGCCCAGAGCGTTGCCGGGCTATCCAGAAGGCCACAGGAAAGCGACAACGTGCTTTCGATGCCCTCACCTACCACCAGCCGCGACGGCCCGTCAGTGAGCCGCACAGCGCCACCAGCAGTTGCCCCCAGCATCGCCTTGGGCGGGTCGATGTCGGCCTTGCCCGAGCCATCGGGGCGCAGGTAAGTGCGATGCACCGCCGGAAGCCCCGCGCCTTGCACCGCCGCCACCAGCGCCGGATAGCGTTTCGCGGTCGGCCCGTGCCAACATTGCGGGTGAAAGCGCAGCGTTGCAGGCAAGGGGCAAGTGACACCACGCCCGCGCAGATAGGTTTCCGCAATGGTGCCCGCGATAGGCTGGGCTTCCTGCCAAAGCCGCTTGGCTTGCGCCGCCCGCTTTGCAGCGTCGGCCCGCCGTTCCGCTTCGCGCTGGGCAAGGGTTGCAGCATCCGGGGGCTGATAGTCTCCAGAGCGCAGTCCCGCCGCCGCCAAAATGTCGAGAAAGGCGCAGGCGGATTTCTTGCAATCCAGCACAAGCCGCCCGGTTCGGCCATCGGCCACCGTCAAGCCGTTCTGCCCCTTGCGCCGTTCGGGTTGGCATACGGGGCAAGGTGCAGCCCCATAGCGGCCATGCCATTTGCCGCGAAGGTCGAGGGTCAGGGTGCGCGCGTCGGTCATGCCGCCCCCCAGATCAGTGATGCCAAAGCCAAGGCGTGCGCTTCGGTTAAACCGTGAGCCATGCGAAGGCGCAGAGCTTGGCGCATGTCGATGTTTTCTGCTATGTTGGTATCGTGAGCGGCTATCGCATGGCGCTTATCCCGGCCCGGTTCCTGTTTGCGCAGGTTCCGGGCTTCTTCTTTTCCGCCGCCCATCCTAAACGGCCTTTTCGCGCAAGCCGCGCAGATGCGCGTCAATGTCGCCTTCTGGCCAATACAACTTGCCGCCCAGTTTTATCGGCTTGGGCAGTCGGCCCGCTTCAAGGTCGAGGTAGATTGCAGAACGTGAACGCCCGCCAAGCTTGGCACGCAGTTCCGTTAGAGTGAGGTAGGTTTGCATTTTTTGCATCCATCCATTTGTGTTTCGGATGGTGCGAAAATAACCGTTCTAGGCCTTTGCTAAATTGTGAAAGAAAATCAGAAATTAAATCGCAAGGCGTTCGCCGCTTCCCAAATGTCGCGGGCTGTTTGTGCTGTTTGCGCAGTATTCAGGTGTAATGCAGCTATTTCCGCCCAAGACGCCCCAGCTTCACGGGCGTCGAGCGTGCGCAGATATCCAAGCCATTTCGTATCGTGCCGCCTCTTTTGCACGGGTCTTCCGTGAATGTCGGACTGGTGCCATCGCAGTATATCGCGTGCATGTTTCACCTGCGATTCAAGCGGTTTATTCAAGTCGAAGGTGATTGCCATTTCGTTCCGTTCAAGCCGTGCAGGACGGCACGCCATGACGTGTCCAAGAAAAATCATCTGTTTTTCGTTAGGGGTGATTTCGGCCATCGCCAGAAGTTCGCCAAAGGTGCCTCGAAAGCCGTTGTGCCCGGTCTGGTTGCCTTCTAAATAATTTCCTGCTCCGTCGTGCTCCCAAGGCCAGATTACGCCAGCCGGTTGCGCCCCGATGCGCGGGTTGGGAAGGCCCGAGTATCCAAACCGCTTGCGGGCATCCACATCAACAATGACGCAGAATCCGGGTTCGTCTGGTCGCAGATGGGCCACAGGAAAGCCCGGCTTGCCTGCATATTGCTGCCAGTGCAGATAGGTTTTTTCGGCCCCAGCGTCGAAGTATGCGCGCAAGTCATCGCGCCGACGGTAAAACTCCCAGCGCCAGCGGTCGAAGTGCCATTGCTTCCAGTCGCCATAAGCATCGGGGTCGTGCCAGTCTGGGGTTCCCCACTCTGTCAGTTCCCGCGTCGCAGATGCCGCAACGGGAGTTGAGTCAGTTTTGTCGGTTTTGTCCCGAGCCATCAGCCTGCCCCCGCCAGCTTCACCACCTGCCCAGCGCCGCCGGTCAAATGGTCGGCCCAGCGTTCGCCTAGAGCCCGCCGTTGCTCTAGATAATCTGTCCGGCGATAGGCCCGCACCACACCGCCATCCACCACATGCGCCAACATCGCTTCGGCCACTTCATGCGGGGCGTCGGTTGCTTCGGCCAGCCATGTCCTAAGCGACGTGCGAAAGCCATGCGGTCGCGCTTCAAGGCCGCGCCGCTCCATCATCCGCGAAAGCGTCAGGTCGGAAATGACGCCGCCGCGCGTGTTCGGAAACAAAAAGCCGTTGCGGGCGTGTGGACGTGCCAAGTCGATGATGCGCTGGGCTTCATGCGACAGGGGCACGCGGAAAGCTTCGGTTGCGCCTTTGCGGCCCTTCATGGCTTCGGCTGGCACTGTCCACACATCGCCTTCTATCTGGTCCAGCCGGATAGTGCGCAGCGGGGCAGAGCGCAGGCCGGTCAGCATCAGAAGCCGCAAAGCCAGATGGGTTAGGATTGGTTCTTCAAGGCTGGCATAGAAGCCCGGCACATCGGCCCAGACCATCGCCGGAATGTTCTTTGGGACGTGTCGGGTTTTTCCCAGAAGTGCCTTTGCCTTTTCGGTCGCTTGCAGATCCACATCCAAGCCCAGCGCCGCCGCGTGCTTCATTACAATAGAAAGCCGGTTCATGGCCTTGCGTGCCGTGTCGGCCTTTGTGTGCCAGATCGGCGCAAGCGTGTCGCGAATGTCGCGTTGGTCGAGGTCAGTCACCGGCACGCGGCCCAGCTTGGGCAGAACGTGAATGGTCAGGGGGGACAGCCACCGGCCCGCTGTTCCGTCCCCCTTCAATTCCGCCTTGCGAGATTCAAAGGCATCAGCGGTCAAAATCGCCAGTGTTATATCTTCGCGCCGCGCCGTCCGTTCTTCGGCCTCACGTTCCTTCACAGGGTCACGGCCAGCCGATGCCACATTGCGCCAGCGTTCGGACACCTTGCGAGCGTCGGCCAGCCCGAGTGCAGGAAAGCCGCCCATGCCCATTTCGCGGCGTCGCCCGTGAACGGTTACGCGCAAAACCCATTGCGCCCCGCCATCATAGCGCTTCACCAGCCAAAGCCCGGCCCCGTCGCAATGTTTACCCACGGGGGCAGTTTTCACGAATTGAGAAGAAAGCCTGTTCGTTGCCCGCATTTCGCATCCCCCTAAATATCCACCTAAGGTTAGTGGATAGGGCCGGACAGGGCAAGACAGTTTCGGACAGCAGCGCCATATTTTATAGGTGGATGCGCGCGAAAATGCACAAAGAAAAACACGTAAAAACAGGGGGTTGGTGCCGCCAGTAGGCACCTTGTCCACGACGATGGAATAGGTGTCTTGATATTGATCCGGTGTGGCACCTGCATCGTTTTGAGAAATTCGGGCAGGACGGTCGCTGGGAAACTGGGCTGTCCCTGATCCAGATTGCACGCCAGCAGATCGACTGGCAAAACTCCGGGCCACTGCAATTCGTACAGAACTGCCAGCAGGGTATAGCCATCCTTGCCGTCCGACAGGCACACCAGCCACTTGGCGCGCGGTTCCGCGCCATAGACCATGCCGTACTGGTCTATGGCTTCGCGAGCGAGGCGTATGATTCGCTTTCGCAGCTTGCGGAATTCCGTGCCGCGGGGCGCCCCGTAAAAGAGCGGGTGAATATCGTCGGCATCATCCAGCATGAGCTGGCATTGGTATAGATCGGGTGGCCGGGCAAGCGGCGGAACGCGGGGCTGGTTAGGTGCGTTGGACTTAATAATCTTAACGCAGAAGATTGATAGGACCCGTTTGGCACGCGCCACCACGGCCCTTGTGGCGTTGACAGGAACAGCCGCACTGGCGAGGGGGTGGGGGTGTCTCGGGCGGGATGGCAAAAGCCACGGTCTGATGGTCGGGGATGGCGCCCCTGCGTGCGGTTTGCCAAATATCCATGCCGGCGTCGATGGTACTGCCATTGCCGAATTCTACCATGCCCGGCTCAGCGTGCCCGGCTTAGCGTGGTGGATCGCGACGGATCGATTATGGATGGCAAAAGCTCGGCATAACCCTTGATTAGAATGTTGACAGCTATCAACCGGATGCAGATACGCGGGCGGGTGTGTGGCTTGCTGCGTCATTACGCGGACTAAATCGGCGCTGTCTGGCGTCAGTCCGGCACGTTGTCGATGCCTGACCCGCCCCACGGGTGACACCGCGCAATACGGCGGATCGTTAGCCACGCGCCGCGTAGTCCGCCGTGCTGCGCCAGCGCCTCAAGCGCGTAGGCACTGCACGTCGGATGAAACCGGCAACCGTTCCCGACCCAAGGGCTGAAAAGTAGGCGATACCCCCGCACCGGCAGTGCGAAAATCCACGCGAGCGGTGTCATTTTTGCGGCCCCGGTTCTGATTTTCGCTCTGACGCCGTGCCAATCGACTCCGTGTCCCCGGACGTGCCGTGCAGTTTTCGCAGGGCATAGGCCAAGTCACCTTTGAGGGCGTTGAAGTCGCGCTTATCGGTGACGATAGCTCGGCCAATCAGGACGTAATCCCATCCGGTGCGCCCATGCTCTGGCAAGATCGCGCGCGCGGCCTCTCGCAGGCGGCGCTTGGCCCGGTTGCGGGCCACGGCATTGCCGACCTTTTTAGAGCATGTGAAGCCGACGCGCACGCCGGTGGCCGCCTCGCCCTCGTGCCGCTGTCGGGCCTGCACCATCATCGAAGACGTGCCTTGACGCCCCGCACGGGCCGCTTGGATGAAATCTTTGCGGATTTTGAAGACGTTTAAGGCGTTCGGGGCACTGACAAGCTTCTCCTGCGCACCCCTTGAAAGCAACGTATCCTGTACGCTCTCAGAACACAAAGAAGTCACCGTCGGCATCGTCCCGGTCTGGTGATCGGGGGGCTCCAGCGGTGTCATATTGTCCGTCCAGTCGTCGGCCCGTTCCGCAGGCGCTTAAGCGCTCAGCGACTTGCGGCCACGTGCGCGGCGCGCGTTCAGGATCTTGCGGCCGGCTTTGGTGGCCATGCGCGAACGAAAGCCGTGGCGCCGTTTGCGAACCAGGTTCGAGGGTTGAAAGGTGCGTTTCATCGCTCCGTCTCCAAATTTATGCGGACAGGCGCGGGTCCGAGGAACCGCGCAATCATCCGGGTATGTCCGAAACACGGTCTATAGTGGCCCGTTTTGCCCAAGTCAAACCCCGCCCGACCACTTATTGCAACAAAAGCGCGGTTCCTGGCGCGAGGATGTTACAAGAAGCGGCATCCGGCGCGCCCAATTGGCCTGCGCGCCTCACGCGCGATCAAGGCGGCGTGATACGGCTATCCAGCGCGGCGTCTTGCGGTCATCTATACTATATCGCTGGAACCTTCAGGAAGGCACGACATATGCAAACGTCGACCGAGACCAAGCAAGAACCCGCGCGCAAGCATCCGGTCCTGCGCCACGCACCTCTGGCACTTATTGTGCTGGTGGCTGCGGTCGGCGCCTTTACGCTGCGCGATTATCTCAGTTTTGACACGCTGCGCGAGAATCGCGAGGCGCTGCTGGTTTTCCGCGATTCGCATTTTGCGGTGATGGTCGCGGGGTTCATTGCGATCTATGTCGTCATCGTTGCGTTTTCGCTGCCTGGCGCGGCTGTGGCGTCAGTCACCGGCGGATTTCTCTTTGGAATCGTCTGGGGGACCACGTTCAATGTGATTGCTGCATCGCTGGGCGCGGTCGCGATATTTCAGGCCGCACGCATGGGCCTCGGTAACTCGCTGGCCGCCAAGATGGAGGCAAGCGACGGCACGCTGAAACGGATCAAGGACGGGCTGAACGAGAATGAGGTCAGCGTACTGTTCCTCTTGCGTCTTGTGCCTGCGGTGCCGTTTTTTGTCGCCAATTTGTTGCCTGCACTGGTCGGCGTTAAATTCAGTAACTTTGCGATGACGACCGTGATCGGCATCATTCCCGGCGCGCTGGTCTTTACATGGATCGGTGTCGGCCTTGGCGAGGTGTTCGACCGTGGGGGTAGTCCGGATCTCAGCCTGCTGTGGGAGCCGCAGATCATCGGACCGCTGCTGGGCCTCAGCGTGCTGGCAGCGCTGCCGATTTTGATAAAGGCCGTGCGCGGCAAGAAAGGTATTTAGGCGATGAAACGCATTGAGACAGATATTCTGGTGATCGGCGCTGGGTCAGGTGGCCTTTCGGTCGCGTCGGGCGCGGTCCAGATGGGCGCACGCGTGATTCTGCTGGAGGGTCATAAGATGGGTGGCGATTGCCTGAACTATGGCTGCGTGCCGTCAAAGGCGCTTATTGCGTCGGGCAAGGCGGCATACGCGCAGGCCCACGCGGCGCAATATGGCGTGGCCAATGTCGTGCCGGATGTCGACTATGCCGCCGCCAAGGACCATGTCGCAGACGTCATCGCCACCATCGCCCCCGTCGACAGTGTAGAGCGGTTCGAGGGGCTGGGGGTGCAGGTGATCCAGCAATATGGCGAATTTATCTCGGCGACCGAAGTACAGGCCGGCGATACCGTTATCACCGCCCGCCGTATTGTGATCGCCACTGGGTCATCCCCGCTGGTGCCGCCGATCCCCGGTTTGGACAGCGTGCCCTATCTGACCAACGAGACGCTGTTCGATCTGCGGACGCGGCCCGAGCATCTGCTGATCGTTGGCGGCGGCCCCATCGGTATGGAAATGGCGCAGGCGCATCGGCGCATCGGCTGCGATGTGACGGTGATCGAGGGTGCCAAGGCGTTGGCCAATGATGACCCCGAAACAGCCGCCATCGTGCTGGATACCCTGCGCGAAGAGGGGATCGAGATTGCCGAAGATGCGCTGGCAGCTGAGATTCGCGGCAAAGCAGGCGCAATCGAGGTCGAGGCCAAGGATGGCCGCGTCTTTAAGGGCAGCCACTTGCTGATGGCCGTGGGCCGCAAAAGCAACGTGGATAAGCTGAACCTCGACAAGGCGGGTATCGAGACGACCAAGCGCGGCATCAAAGTGGATGACCGTTTGAAAACGACGAACTCTCGCGTCTATGCCATAGGCGACGTGGCAGGCGGGCTGCAATTCACCCATGTTGCAGGTTATCATGCGGGCGTCATCATCCGCTCTGCCGTGCTGGGACTGCCGGCCAAGGCGAAAACCAGTCATATTCCCTGGGCCACCTACACCGCGCCCGAATTGGCGCAGGTCGGCATGACGGAGGCGCAGGCGCGCGAGGTGCATGGCGACAAGCTGGAGGTTGTGCGCCACGAATACGAGCATAACGACCGCGCCATTGCCGAGCGCAAGACGCGTGGCTTGATCAAGGTTATGGTTCTGCGCGGCAAGCCCATCGGTGCGTCCATCGCGGGCGCGCAGGCAGGTGAGTTGATCGGGCTGTGGGCATTGGCGCTGGCAAATGACATGAAGATGAGCCAGATTGCAGCAATGGTTGCCCCCTATCCCACCATCGGCGAGGTCAACAAGCGAGCTGCCGGCGCATATTTCAGCCCGCGCCTCTTTGAGAGTGTCTGGGTCAAGCGCGCGGTGCGCTTCGTTCAACGCTGGCTACCATAGCAATCCTTAGGGGCATGAGGGCAATATGAATTCACTCTCGGGCCGCTTTCTGATCCTGACGGCGATCTTCGTGATGCTGGCCGAAGTGATGATCTTCGTGCCATCAATAGCGCGGTTTCGCGAGGATTTTCTGCTGTCCCGTCTGGAGCGGGCGCAGATCGCGTCGCTGGCACGGCTGGCGGGCGATGTAATCAGTCCTGATCTGGAGGACGAACTGCTGGCAAATGCTGGCGTCTATAACGTGGTACTGCGACGCGACGACGCGCGCCAATTAGTACTATCCTCGCCGCTACCATCTGCCATCGCAGCGACGTATGATTTGCGCGATGTTGGCGCATGGGTGCTGATGCGTGACGCACTATCGCGGCTATGGCATCCGGGCGAAGAGGTGGTGCGCGTGATCGGCGCGCCGGTGCGTAGCGCCGGGATGCTGATCGAAGTCACGATGGAGACGAAGAGCCTGCGCATGGCTATGATCGACTACGGTCTGCGTATTCTGGTCCTCTCGGCCGTCATCTCGATCATCACAGCCGTTATGCTGTTTCTGGCCGTCCGTAGCTTTCTGGTGCGGCCCATCAGCCAGGTTGTCAGATCGATGAAGGCCTACGCTCTGGCGCCCGAGGACGCGCGCGGCGTGATGGTGCCTCACTCCTCGATAACTGAGCTGCGCGAGGCGGAAGAGACGCTGGCGTTGATGCAGACCCAGCTGACCAGCGCGCTGCGCCAGAAGGAGCGGCTCGCCGGATTGGGCAGCGCCGTGGCCAAG
>Ga0307981_1002018_pt1 | contig 17117 bp, 16 predicted proteins | sample OrgLakmetagen987_FD_201849 | JGI IMG/M metagenome (GOLD analysis project Ga0307981, IMG submission 201849) | Saline water microbial communities from Organic Lake, Antarctica - #987 | ecosystem: Environmental > Aquatic > Non-marine Saline and Alkaline > Saline | place: Antarctica: Organic Lake... | reverse complement strand
TATTTGATCGTGGCCATGCCTCGATCGTGGTCATGTAACTGCATTGGTCACACTGGGTCTCCACCAATTAGATGTGAGGGACATTATCCGGACGGAATCGGGATGGTGGTTGAAAGGGAGTGAATCAAATCACGAGTTGTGATCTTCTCTCAATAATGACCGCGCTCGGCATCATTAATGCAACACGCATATACTGTAGGGCACTCGAAATTAATGTATACGGTACGCACATAAACAATAGCTATAACAATAGGCACTCACTCCGATACTTTGCGCCATTACTCGACAAGATAATAGCTTGTCCAGCGACATCTTTGACATCAAAGTAAGCCATATCTTGTCGCAGCACGGCTTCGAACCACGCATTTTGCATGTTTCGTGTTATATGCCCAGCAGCCGTTTCCATGAGCGTGCTTTGCGACATTTTGCTTACCGGGAAAGAGGCTTCCGGAAACGATAGCAAAGCAGACAGAGGCTACCATATACCATCTCGTGCGAGCAGTACGGGCAAACGAAAACACGTCGGAGATCGAGGCAAGATTTGGCTTTGTCTTTGTCGTTGAAACCACTTCAGCATCATCTTTTGCTTCCTCTTGGGCCGTTTTTAGCGCTCTGTTGGCCTGGAATTCCACATCATCGACAACCGACATGGTGGAAGTTTGTTGCAGTAGGTTTTACAGGGTACCGGTGCCAACATGCTGGGCTGCACCCCCAGCCGGTCGAACAGCTCGCAGTTCGCATTCGCATCGACTGAGGAATCAATCAGAAGAAGTTGACAATTGACAATTTGACAATTAAAATAAGAGCATTGATGAACAAGTTGTTCGCTTTTTCCGGCGCAGATCGTGTGCAACGAGGAGACGATTTGAAGGAGAATACAAGCTCTAGGAGCTCGTAGGTCTTCAGAGCCACGCACATGCCAATCCATGAGAAGCCCAACCGCGACGATGGAGAGAGAGTTCATTGTGTTGTCTTCCTAGCCTTGTTACTTTGTACCAAGTCTTCGTAAGACTTCTCTTTGAGCTTTCCAGTACCTGTCTCTTTGGTCTCGTTCTTTCTCTTTCGTGCACCATGCCTGTCTTTAACAGCGGTCCTGCTTTTTTCAAGCAGCTCTCGCTGCCGCCTTCCGTGGCGTTGTCGGCTTCTTGGGCGTCTCAGGCGCCTCGGAACGCCGCCGTTGCTTCGAAAGGGCTTGCTTTCCAACTTCGTTGCTTCACCCCGTTTCCGGGGGGGGGGGTCCAGCGACGTCGCTCTCTGCATCGGCGCCAGCGCTCTGTCTAGCGCTCGCAACACCTCCTCCTGATTCTGCTCAGGAGAAACCTCTGGTTTCTGCACCAGGGGCACCCCCCATTGCGGGGGGTGGTGTCTTCCTTTCTTCTGCAGACCGTTATAGCGGTTTGGGGAAGGAGGAAGCCGGTGCCTTGTTGATCGTTGCTCGTGTGCGCCTCGCACCGGACAAACTGTCGGATCCTTTCGTCACGGTCTTGGGAGCCCCCGCGGTCCCTTGGCACGTCGATGGAGGCATACCAGCCCTAGACCTCGGTCTAGGGTCCACTGTTGGCCCCGATGAAGTATCTTGCCCACCACTGGCCTTCCCAATGGCGTTCACCTCGCATCGATCCACGCGAGCCAGCGCGTCCCCGGCCGATGCCGTTCAGGCCTTGGACGACAACGGCTCGGACACCCTCCTTGCCCTCGACGGACTTCAGGCACTGCGTTTGATCATCATTGCCACCAATGACACGGACAACCCGGGTGAGTCATTGCCGTGGGCGCCGTTCTACTCGGCCTCCGGCCAACCGGCACTACCGGTAGGAGACTCTCCGGTCTTCGCTACGCGCCTGCCGGAAGAGGAAGTGGGCAACGTATCCAGCTTCTGGGTGCATTTCTCCGCCATTCCGCTACCCCCGGATCACGGGCTTCCCCTCGGCTTCGTCGCCAACCCATCGGCAATGACTTCCGCTCGCGCCTTCATCACTGAGCTCGAAGCGTGGTCGCATTTAAAGGACCATCGTTGGGACTGGATGGACAATCCGTTCTTCGACGCGTGGTTCTCCGCCCAAGCCAGGGATCCGAACTCCTTTGTCGTCGACATCTGCTCCACCAAGCAGATCGACACGCACTGGCGACAATTGGTCAACGACACCACCCCACAACCGGACAACCGGACAACCACGCTGTTCACTTTGGCACCAACAACGCCATGCAGCATATCAAGGAGGCCCTCCGCCACCGTGTTTTTCGCGACAACTTACTGGCCAACGCCGCACCGTCCATGGCCACCAAGTACCGTGACTTCTAGTGTCGCGCCTTGCAGGTATTCCGCGGCCTCGACGACCCCAACCCACGTTGGGCACGCTACCAGCTGCATTGCAACCTTACCTTTACTGTTTGGCGAACCCATCGGCGAAAACATGGATGGCCAAGTTCGAGGTTCAACATGACCTCTCGCTTGCTCCGAGCTACGTAAAACCGTTTGTCCCGTTTGACCTCCCCAGCGCTACAGGGGTCGACCCCACAGTCACATCACTGGTGACCCTGAATGCAAGCTTCGCGCCGGACAGCAGCGGCACCCCGGGTGCGCACTCGCTCAACTCGGCCGACACTCGAGGGCTCTCCTCAGAGGGCTCCGAGGAGCTCCCCTTCGACCCCATTTGGCTAACGACAGCCGGCCTCGTTGGCGCCTCTTGGCACACGAACGTCCTGGCGGCCCCCGTGAGCGTCCTCAGCGTCCAGCTTCCTCACGGCCTGCCATCGGCAAGCTCGCGCCCGCCCATGCTCACCGGGCGCATTCTACCCGGGTATTGATGCCACCTTCCTTTGTAGCCCAACAGTGCTCAAGGCTCTGCAATCGGGCAACTTTGCAGGTGGCCGCGAGCTCCCCACCAACCAGTGGCAAACGGCGCTCAAACCGTACCATTTCATTGTCTCGATCCCCGGTCAGAAGGTAATGGCTTTGCCGACCTCCGGTTTTACGGCATCACAGATGGGCACACTTGTCACCAACATGGGATGGATCCTCCATCGGATCTTCAGCGATCCGGGACTCTACCCCGATCTGCTAGCTGACTGCTCTCCAGGGTAGAGAGCCGACGGAAGCCGAGAAGAAGGAAATGGATTTTGATCACATCAACATCCTTGAGTTCGTAGCGGTTATCGTAAACATCTGGGTAGCGGTGCGCTACCTGATGCTCCAACCGCGTCGTACTGCGCACGTTATCATGAATGACCTGTCCGATAACACGTCTGCCCTCTCGTGGATGAAACATGCAGCACGAACCAAAAAGAAACCAGTTTGTCGACTGGCACGTTTTCTCCAGGCCCTTCTCACATATTGTCCACTTCCTATTCGTGTACAGGGCAACCACATCAAGGGCGACGAAAACACAGTGGCGGATCTGTTGTCACGATTCTCACTCGCCCCACACTGGGTGTCCGTTATCGCGCAAACCTCCCCAACGCTCGATCTATCCAAAGCCTGCCAAGTCCCGCAAGAGCTGCTGTCCAAGCTTGCGCTCTTGCTCAGATCCGACGGCAACGCGGTGATGACCGAGAGGGAAATGACAAGACTGTGGACTCTCGAGCTCAGGTATTTACCTCCTGGCTGGCAAGCCTCAACTTCGATGACGAGTCTTTGCAGGAAATCACGCCGGCCCAGGCCCTCCCGCTCTTAGGCGCTTTTATTCACGCCGTCGCCAATGCAGGTTTTTCCAAAACCAGAGCACTGACTCTCACAGCAGCCACCATAAGCGGCCACCTTCGGGCAGCCCGCGACTGGCTTGCAGCTGAACTTGGCGTTGTGGTCAACATCTCCGGCAACAATGGCACCACCAAGCTACACCCGTTCTTGGCCGATACACTCGCGGCCCGACAAGCTTGGACGGCCCCAAAGCCAAAACGGGAGCCCTTCACGTCGGACATGTTCACCTATATGTTCGACGACATTAGTAAATGTGCGGCCGCCAAGCCGTTCGTCCTATTCGACCTCAATGCGGCAATTTTCGACTGGACGCGCCTGGGTACCTTTACAGGCTCGCGAGTGAGCGAATACGCCCAAACTTCGGCGCGAAAGGGAACTTTCTCCCGCGATCCGGACAGTCTCGATGCAGGCAACTGGAAAAACGCCCCAATCACATTCATGTTTAGCGATTTTACCTTCCTCACCAAGGCAGGCCGCGTCGTCTCTCACAACCGGTTGCAACAGCTCGGACACACAGTTCACGAGCTCCATATTTGCTTCCGGTTTGACAAGAGCCCCCTAAACTTCACCATACGCAAGTTTCGCCGGTCCGGCACTCATTTTCTTTGTCCCATTCTCGGAGGCATCTCAGTCATCTTGCGGGCAATAGCCCTGCGAGTACCACCCAATGAGCCAATTGGCGTGTACTGTACCTCGAACAAGGTCATGTACACATTCCTCAGATCATACGACGTTATCACTCGGATGCAAGCGGTCTGCAGACTCGCCCATCCAGACAAAGATAGTTTTTTCTACAAGAACGCGGCACTCATGGTATCGCATTCCAATCGCGTCACAGCAGCAGTTACGCTACAAAATGCAGGCCTCTCTATCGATAATATCGCATTTCGTCTTCGATGGTCACCCGAGTCAGTCAAGCACTACCTTCGAGATTGCTCTCACGCGGTGGGCGAACTCACTCTGCAAGCTGTCAAAGGGGCTCTGTTGTCTGATGTCGACATCGCTAGCATAAGCTCACCAGTCACTCTATACACTATACAATGCTTCACTCCATTCATTGTTGTTTACATTCATTACTTTTAAGACTTAGTCTACTCACGCAGCAGCAGCATCTGCTGCTTGATTGTCAGCGGTTGCGGCCCGTCCCGAGCCCGTGATCTCCGACAAGATCGGGTGCAAATTGTTTCACCAATTGAACGCTTGATTGAAACACGCGCACAACCGGCTCCACACCAACAAGCTAGACATACACCATTGCCAATAAACAGCCACGGCAGTCCACGATACCTCGCTGACCCTTGTACGGGCCTCCAACGACTCGAACAGTGCCAACCAACTCGAAACCCACGTTCCTTCGACGATCCTTCAGGGATCTCCGTTGGCGGCTCCGTGACCCTCTCCACAATGACTCGGCACACACTACACTGCATCAGTTGCACGGTAGGCACATAGTCCATTTCAACATACACCATCTTAGCAGTGCGCTGTGTTTCCAAACCGCACTGGCCTCACTACGACCCAGCGATTACCCTCACGGGCACTTCGTCGGTCCCACTCAACAATTTTCAATTTTTGTGTCACAAGTTACCCTGACAACGCATTCGCTAAAACCCACAAGCAGGTCCCAACGCAAAAACTATCCGATTCAACGACTCATTACGCTACACAAGCTTGTGCTTTGGAAGCTCTCTTAGATTAGGCCCACTCGACGGGTATCGCCTGGATCTTCACGCGCTCTCCTCGCTTGTGGAATGATTAGTTGCGGGGAACACTCACAGAAAGGATCGGGGAAGCAGAGGACAATTTTCTCTCTTGTGTTTCTTTCTCTTCTCTTCAGGGGTGTTTCTCACCCATCCTGTCTCTCTTCTGCTGTCAACCTTGCAGGTGTCTTGGTGCACGTGTCATTCTCTCGACCTTTGTTTTGGTTGGGTGGATTTCCAGGCGCCTGGATGCTCTTTCGGGGTGGCGGTTTCAGCCAGTCCCGCGGGATTGACTTTGCTATCTCTTGAGATAGGTTTGTGTGTGCTCTGCCGCCAAACAGCCAACAACCAATCACATCCCACTAGCAGTTAGCATCTATCAGGCTCTGTCCCCCCACCGGGGGCAGGGTTCACGACATCAGTTGATCGACGGGGGGCAATTGAGGGTCTTGGCCATCGATTGTCTCGCGAGAATGGAAGGGGGGGGAAAGGATTGCGGAATCACCCAGGGAATTCCCTGGGCGGCGAGGTGATTTCATATTTTTTACGTGACAAATACATATTGAACAACAGGTGACAGGGTCGATCTCACACTGTTTATTCGTTCTACTCCGCCGGTGCAAACCGTCGGGACAGTAGGCGAAGAAAAAGCCTTTCAGGCAGTAGTTTAAGTAACTACTAATCCATGAGTTATTATTATCTTCGAGGGCCATGAGAGGGGAGGGCATTCTGTGGAGCAGAATCGCATTCCCTGGCTTGTAGCACCTTGAGCATTGCGGAGCCTGTAGGTACCGGTATACCTACGCGGGTCTTCGTGTCGTCGATGAGCGTAAATTCTACTGCACTCTATCCTAGTCTAGGTTTTGCAACATCGTGATTGGAGTCGAAAAGACTTCAAAATCCTCCTTAAAATCTCCCACCGCTAATCATGTTTGGAAAGGACTATCATCTCCGCGTGCGCGGGAGATGACTCTTCATTCGAACGTCGCAAAACACGTTAGATCGTTTTGTGTTTGGTTCCAATCTTTATTGCTAGTAAAGATCTTGCGATAGTAGCTCCTCAACAACCCATTTCTAATGGCGTAACGACGTCCCGTAGATGTAGCCATACGTTGCTTGCGTATTTGATCCCCCGCACCACGGGTAGTGCTTGGTGATATGCTCGAGGATCGAATTGGTGAGGGTCGTCATCTTTTACTGAAGGCCACAGCAGGGCCCGACCCAATTTGGGCTCCACAGTTATGTCCAATTCTGAAAAATTCGTGCCTCCGCCTTCTTCAACGTCGTTCAAGTACAGAAACGCTGTCAATATCCGCGGGCCTTGCATGCTCTGCTGCTCGTGACGTATATAGTCATGATGAATCTTGTAATACTGTCCTTCTTCGTATCTTAGCAACTGTAGAGACTCTGCGTTCGCGAGAGGGATTTGCGTAACAGTTTCAATCCGCGCAAGAACGTCCAGCAGCATTGGATCCTCCGCACACGATGGCTCGATGCACCAAGCATTCGTGGATGTCCTATCTTCTGATACGGCATCGTCAAAGCTTCCGTCTTTGTGGACCGCAACCACATCTTTGCTTCGTTCGTAACCAAGCTCGTGACCAGCTTCGATCATTCGATCAGCCTCTTGTGGAGAGATAAAGTTGTCCAACATAATGATCCAAGGGCCAAGCTGGTAGTTAACAGTCTCGGCAGTATCACCGGGAGCATAAGATGGGCGAGACAGGACTGTTGGCGTATACTGCTGCACCATGGAAGGATCCGTCGTCAGTCGTTCAAACATTCTGTTGAGATCGCCCACTTCCCAAGCGTTTTCTGCTTCGTCGTCTGCTGGAGGAGGGCATTTTGCATTAACATGAAGCTCTTGGCAAGAAAAGCAGACTGGAGCACAGTGAATCTTCATGTAGTCTTCATTGTTGGAGCATTCATTCCGTGCCGCCCACTCTGCGCATGATTCATGGAGATTCCGGCACAAGGTTCGGACTGGCTCGTACCGGTCTTCAACCATTACAGTGCCTTGCAGGTAGGCTCTAGCCTTTTTGACTCGACGAAGGACTCGATCCGGCATATCTCCCATGACTTGTGGGATCCCAATGTCACTACCAACGACTGAAACTATCTTTCTTTTTCTGTTGGTGACTTTTGGTGGTGGAGAAAAGGCCTGAGAGGCGGGCACCCGCATCGTTCTATTGTGACAAGTGCGGCAAGTCTGTGGACAGAGCGAGTGCATATATCGATTGTCCGTCTCACATAAGCCTTGTTCGCCCCAAATCTCGCAGTCACCTCTCAGATCTCGACAGTCCATGTACTGAGGGCTTCGGGCCGTTTGATAACGATAGTCTTCCTTTTCGAAACAAATTCCGTGGCTACAGACGAGGCCAGCCGCTTCCAATGGACCTCTGTCTTTGGCATGGTTATCGTCGGTGCTCGTGACAAAGACGCCAGTAAATATGCTTTGTAGCAGTAGTAGGGTCAAGGAAAGGCGTAGTAGTCGAACTGTTTCTGCCATGGTGGAACAGAACACAGAACATGTCGACTGTCGACACCGCGTCGATCGCCATATTCTTACGACTACGTACGCCACACGACGTACAAACATGTTCGCGCGCGTTTCTCTCATTCATTCGTGCTTTCTTCTTTCGTCTTTCGACTTCTTCGTCCGTTTCCTTTTTGTTCCATGGATCGATCATCAATTGACGACCATTAAAAAAAAACTGGCGTGATTGACCATGTCGTCCTCCGTCCTTCTAAGCAACGTTGACGACTATCTGGCACCCTCCCAAGCCTGTGTGAACCCCTTGTTTAGTACAGACAAGCCAGAGAAGGAAGATGAGAGCGTGCCAGTAGTAGTGGACGCCCCCGCAGTCGTCGTCCCAAAGCAGCGGAAACGCCGCGGCGGCGCGCGCACTGGCGCCTCCGTTGTGGATATGGCCGCCACGAGACCCGCGGCCCCGGCCATTCCCAGTGATCCCGTCAAGGCCTCTATTGCGGACTGTTTAGCTTGTTCGGGATGCGTCACTACGGCAGAAACTGTCTTGATCGAACAGCAGCACTCCTTGACCGTCCTCCGAGAAATGATGCAGCGTCCCGACGCCGATCGACCCGAAATTGTCATGACGATATCGCCCGCCAGTTGGGCGGATCTGCTGCGACACTTGGGAGTCCAAAGTGAATGTAGTAACAGTAGCAGTACTAGTACTGATACTGGTAGTGCTAGTCAAGCTGGTACACTGATCGAGGCCAACAAACTGCTTATGTACCAACAAAAGCTCACTACGCTGCTGCAGCGGGCGCTCTGCGTCCAGGTCGTCTTGGACGGCAATCTGCCCTTGCAGTGGTCCTTGCATCAGGCAGCCGACGAGTTTTGTCAAGCATACAAATTCCGCAACGACGCTGAAAATGCCATGGATGTTAATGTTGGTGAATGTGAACGCTTACAGCAAGAGCTGACTCCCTCCATGGCACTGTCTTCGTCACAAGCACTCTACATGCTCAAGGATGGAACGACACGGCCGGTATCGTACGAAAAGAATGTCCGACAGCAACAGGCATTGCCGATCATTACCTCGTCGTGTCCTGCTGTAGTTTGTCTGGTGGAAAAGTCAACACACGAGGCAGTGCCACATCTTTCCACCACAAAATCACCCATGGCTGCAGCGGGCGCGTACTGGAAGCAACAGCACGAACAAAAAGGTCGCTTTCATTTGGGAATCATGCCGTGTCACGACAAGAAACTTGAAGCCTCGCGCAAAGATCTGCAGCAGGATACTTCTGCTGGCGAAGTAAAGGATGTCGATATGGTCATTACGACGCAAGAGTGTTTCCAGCTTCTTCAAGAATTCATTGAAACCAAGGGTGCTGGCACTGGTACGATGAGCGATACGGATGACAGCCCCGTGGACGCAATTCGAAAGTACCTCGAGTCACTACCCCTCGCTCCCATTCAGCACCAGTTACCGGGCACAATATCAGACAGTGACTCCGCCGTACTCATTTCACCGTCATCTCTGCAGGTTCCACCATCTCCGAGCACTACTCGCGAGACGGAATTCTTTCCACTTGGATCCGGTGGCCATGCCGACTATATCTTTCGATATGCGGCCTTGCACTTGTTCGGCGTCCAGCTGGACGAGGTCCCCTGGCGGGCCGTCACAGTGACGGGGCCTCGTCGCGCCACGAGCGCTCGAGTAGCATCGTCCCAACGCCGTCGAGACTTTTACCAGGCCACGATGTACCGTTGCAGTAGTGGTGGCGTCGTTGACAGTGCCAACAACCCAAGCTATTCGTGCGAGGCTCCTACTGTCAACACGCCGAGTGATTGGACACCCGTGCTAAAGTTTGCCGTGGCGTACGGTATGCAAACGATCCAGCGAGTGCTGCAGCCCTTTCAAACACCGTTGGCAGAGTCGTCTCCCTATGATTATATTGAGGCAATGGCTTGCCCATCGGGGTGCTTGAATGGTGGAGGGCAACTTCGTCTGGCGGAGCGAGAGACACCCACCGAGACGAGAGAGCGTGTGACTCGGACGCAACAATTCTTTACCACGACGAGAGCAGGAGACTCTCCCGTGTTGACTGGAGTAGATCTACCAACAGAAAATCTCCTTACCTCGTTTCATGTGGTGCCCCCGTTGGCTCATTCGCTTGGCGCTGCCGCTGGAGTGGCGGTGAAAGATACTCAGTGGTAGTGAGGTGATCACCAGTACTGTAGGTCCTTGCCACTTTGTAGAGGAGAATGCCTTATTCCTTACAGTAGTATTAACCCCCGCAACAGCTATTTACGTCTAGACTTGGTCGAACTTCCTCTCTTCAAATTGTACAAAACTTGGCTACCGTTGTCAGTTGTCAGGTCCGTCTTAAAGTGGTCTGACGATGCGTCGCATCCTCCTACACCAACAAACGCACACGTGTATGCCGTGCGGCGTGAGAGGAGTTGCAGATGGTACTACATCGTATGCATGATCTCCTGGAATTTTGTCAGAGATCAACAATACTGTAGTATCGTCGTACCTACGTACGCATAGCACAAAGTTACTGTAGGACAGCCAGGAGCACGAAACTGTTATACGTACGTACTTTTACCAGTAACTCGACGACCAACGACCCACCCACAAGCCACCCAGTACCGGTAGTAATGCTGTACCTAATGAAGTAATGTACCGGTACGTACTGTACAAAGGTCTTGTTGGTTGCCAGTGCAGTAATGTTGTCTACAATCTATGTACAGTCCGACGTACAGTACTGGAGTACCAGTAAAAATTCTATCATACTGTACTATCTACCGTACAGTGTTGATTCTAGGAGAATCTGATCACGCCTCGAACCTGCAATTCTCAGCTGTAGTGTATAAGAACTCTCGATAGTCTATCTATAAGAAGAGTCAATCAAACTGTTCTTACGATGGGATTAATCAAAAAGACTGAACAGTCACTGGTGCCCACTTGAGGCCCTTTTTGAGAATTGACGCATATGTGGGAGCAGATGCAACCTCCATCTGTTTGGGCACTTTTTTCTTGGTTGGCAACGCGAATGTCTGTCCGCTAGCTCCAGATCGAACATTCTCCAATATCGTATTCTCAACACGATCCTCGGATGGAGGTAGCGGAGATTTTGTGAGTGTATTCACATGACAATGACCGAGAAGAACGGCCCGGAATTTCCAAAACAAACTGCCTTGAAGAGGCTTCGTAAAGAAATTGGCAAGCATCTCGTCCGTGGGACAGTAGACAACAGAAATGCCCTCCGACTCGAAACGGTCCTGCATAAAAAAAATAACTAATGTTGATGTGCCGGGACTTCTGCCCGCAGGATGCTCGACCATTCTTCTCGAGTCAGGTAGCGCTTTGATCATCCTGATAAAAAATGTTTTCGGTTAAGCTCGTACCCTTGTTTGGCCAAAAACATGCTGGCCCAGATAGTGTTAGGTAGATAATCGCTTGAGCCGACAACTTCGGCTTCAGTAGAACTCTCTGTATTTAGTTTCTGCTTTGTAGACTTGTACATGGTCGCTCCATGACCCAACAAGGTTGCTCCACCAATGTGACTCTTCATGTCATCGTGCACAGCATAGGCTGTGTCAACCCATGACTTTGATTTGGCGAGACTGTCAGCTCCGAGAATGAGAGGCATGTCCAAAGTACCGTTGAAATATTGGAGGAGTTGCATCAACTTTTTCCAATCCTGCTCCGTGCTGCACGAGACCCTGGTGCAGAGCAAAGCAATAGCCAATTGAGCGTCGGTACGAGCTCTTTTGGAAACGTAAAGTAATTTTGCGACAATGCTGTGAAAAAATTCGCCTTGTTGTTTGTTAAGTTGCTCGGATCCGTTGTCAACGGTGAACAGGTCTTTCTTTGTCGGCGTTGGCGCAACTTTGGAAGCATCCATGCCAGAATCTGCGATCGCTTCCTTGAGATATTCCTTCATCAGAATCGTGACGGTGCCATCGTCGTCCTTAAGAGTGATGTCCATGCCCAAAAACACGTGATGTTTTCCTCTCGTCACGGTCATTTTACCAAACTTGGCTTCAATCTTTTCGATAATGTCGGTCACTACCGTGTCATCCACATGCGAGTTTTTGTTGTCGTCAACATACCAGGCAAATGTGCATTGCTTTCCTTCAATCTAGCTGTTTGCAACGCATAGATCGTATGGATTCAACTTGAAACCCATGCAGACCAAAGTTTTTGTGAACAAGTCGTACCATAATAGCGCGGATTGAACACAACCGTACAGGGCCTTCAGCAACTGTAGGTAAAGTACCTTCTTCCCGTTCTCAATGACAACAAACTTCTCGTATTTGGGGTTCACTTGGCACATAATGTTGACGGCTTCGCCAACTAACTTCAAAATGGCAAAATCTTCCATGTCCGCGTGTAAATACGCTCCTTCAACGTTGGCCGTTGCAACGTCACGTCGCTCCTTAGCGTCAATCATAAGGGAAATCATGAGAGCGTCCGTGGATACCGTGGGAGACGTCGTCTCTTCCTTTGTATATTTGGACCTCTGGGACCAACCGCCGGTGCACGTGCGCCCCTTCAACTTGCCGGAACGCTTCTCATTAATAAGATTAAGAGCGCGACGGGCTTCTCGCTTCTGACTGGCGGTGAGCGTGGATGCATCAAGTGGTTCGAAAACGTTCTTGCTGTCAAGCTGACAGAACTCCTGTAGTAAAGCGTCCACGGCTGCCTGGCCGTGCTTCTTGATGCCTGCAGTTGCGGTCATCTGGGTCATGATATGCCCAAAAATGTACTTGTAGATGTCGTCAAGCGACTCATCCATCTTGTCGGCTGCTTGCTGTAACATTTGCACACCTGACTCGTAGCTTGGGTCATCCATTTGGTGATCGAGTTGGTGACCGTAGAATCTGCCTCTGTCGCTCCTAAGATTGTACCAATTGGTACCCGAATCTTCGTTTGCGTCAGGCTCCACGTTTGTGTTGGGAGCATCGCCTCGGGGACCTTCGTCTCCGGGATCGTCGTTTGCCTCGGCGCCTTGGTCGGCGTCGGGATCAAGTTCATCAGTCCCAAAATTATCGGGATCAGGCCCAAAAACGGCGGGATCATCAACTTAATCGTCATCCGGGACGCCAACATCATCGTCGTTGAGGGGTTCAATGTCATCATAGTTTTCAGGTTCCTCGACAACATCATTGTCGGGTTCGGTCGGATGAAAAATATCTTTGGCAAAATTTTCATATTAGTCGGCCGATTCGACATCTTCTTCCAAAAAATCCTCGACAGACGCGTTCGGTCGCCATTTGAATAGTGGGACTCCGCCTTTGATCAGCAGTTGGCCTTCCTTCTCCGCCATGGCTTCGACTGCAGAGATGACTGCGTTGGTCATGGGAATTTTGGTCCATTGATGCCAGGACAAGCGTTTGCCGGTGACGAGTGACATAACAAAATAGTCGCCTTGGGCGTTCCCAGTTGGGTTCAGTACAATCGCTCCAGTGTTACGGGACGTGGTAGTGTTGCTGGGGGTGTTGTCTTCGAAAACCTGTACGTACGATCCGAATTCCAACTTCAGGTCATTGTAGTCGGGGTTCGCGCGCCCAGTCATGATGGTGAGAGGGCTGAGAGTGTCGGAAATGCCGTTCTTCGACGGGAATTGGTTCAATCCTTTGGCAGCATGGTAAACAAGTGCTTGAATCAGCTTTGGAAGACATTTAAAAGGTAGACCGTGAATGGTGGTGCGCGTACGCTCCTTCATCGTCCGAATGGATCGTTCGACTTCGCCAACGTGGTTGTTGGCGGCGGTAACGTTGAGCCTTGAAGGGAGGACGTCGTTTCGGAGGCACTCAAATTCCATGTTGGCGTGCAGATCGGAGATGTTGAAACCCCTGGACTTGTACATTGCCAGAACCGGCTTGATCTCACGGAGGAGGGTTGCTTTGTTTCTGTTGAGTACGGGAGCAACGGTGCGGAATTGGACTTTGCGAGAGATAGTATGAAAAAAAGGGTGACGCTGGACGTAGAAAATGTCCATGCAAAGTGTCACATCGCTGTGATGCTGCAAGATAAAACCTGGGACTTGTACCGGGTTGAAAGTAGGAACATGTTGGGAGGGGCCTTTTGTTGTTTTTCCTTTGAGGGCGGCTACGTCGGGGCCGTAGATGAGTAGAGCCCGTTTGGCGTCATCAACGGTAACGGGGCAGTTTCGGATGAGATTCTTGGCAAGAATTTGTTCGAACTGTTGCTGAGAAGGGCGCCCGATCTTTCAATAAAGTGCTCGAGTCTTGTCTGCTCCTTCAATTTCGCGACGTGGGAGCTGTGCCTTGTTGTTAGTTACAGTGGAGACAAAAGAGTAGTCGATAACATTCTTGTTAGAATTAGGCTGGACGGCAGCGGCGGCGTCGTGGTAGTAGAGGCCCAAACCGTACTCGATGAACTTCATGATCGAGCCATCAGAACAATGGAGGCAGAGGGCAGCTTCAATGGACGTGTCCATCGTGATGCAACGGAGCTTGCCAACGGCGGCGAGAGAGAAGATGTTGGCCAAAGAGTCGGGATTGTACCAGACAGTACCAAAATTCTTGATGTCGCCAACAAGCGACGAAATCTGGGTGCCGCCATTCATGTGAACCTTCAAATGACTGTTGCTGCGCCGGATGTTAGAGAGGAATTTCGGGTTTTTAGAAACCGAAACAGTCGACTGGCTGTCGAGGTACCCAGGACAATGGGGTGAGCTCGTGACGCGAGGGCAACTGAGTGAAGGTGAATCCGAAACAGGGTTTGTGTTGTCAGCAGCAACGATGGCCTCGGTGTGAGAGGCTTGGAGAAGCGTCACGGCAACAGCGGCTTCAGTTTGGAGGAGAGTGGCGTTGGGACCGTCGGGCACTTGTTGGCGTTATGTCCTTTATGCTCGCAACGGAAACAAGTGACGTGAGTGTGCGTGACGCCGTCAGCGCCTGCAATCACCTCTCCAGCTTGTACAAAAGTCATGCCGTCTTCTTCTTTGACTGCAGGCTCCTGATTGCGCGGATTTCGACGTGGCTGGTCTCGTTTGGGAGGCTTGAAGTTGACCAACAGACTGTAGGCTGCAGTCAAATTGGTCGGATACTGGTCGTTGCCTCGGGAGAACTGGTTCTCGAGATCGGCCCAAAGGGTGCCAAAACGACAACGGTTGGCGCGCTTGAGGAAAGCCAAAGCAAGAGTGCGGTCACGCGCAATCTTGAGGCGTTTCGTCGCATTATCTATGTTGGCCAAGACAGCAGCAGTGGCATCGAGTAAGCCTGGGTCTTCGTCAATGGCGCCGGCGTAGTGCTCCAGGACCTCGACGAGGGAACAAAAATGCTCGAATAGGAGGAAATCGAGTCTTCGGCGCCTTGGGTGTAGGCGTAGTAGGTGGTGCGCGCGTCGTCAAGGGAGAGGTAGATGTAGCGCTGACCCTCGAAACGATACGTGATGCCCTTGATTTCCTTCAGAATCCAGACACAATCACTTACGTGACTCTTCGTCTCCAAATCATCGAGAGAAGTGAGTTTTGCTTTTATCGCCTCGCTGCACTGGCCCCAAATGACCGCGTAAGGGGTATTCAAATTACTATCGAGATAGTCAGTGCGCGTGCAATAAGCAGACACCTTCTTTTCCCAGATAGCGATAACAAGCCTGTTGGTTTCAGAAACTTCGAGTTCCGTGGGCTTCGGAATTTCGGGTTTGACAAAGTCTTTTGTAAGGCTTCTTGGCAATGTATTCTCCAAGGGCTTCTACAGTCTTCGAGAAATGCTTCTTGTCTTCGCATTCGTTGAAACACTGGAAAACGTGGTCGTTCATCTCTTTGGTATTGCCCTTAAAAGTAGAGCAAACACGGGGTGTAGTAGTCGCACGGCTGCCATGACGGTTTCCGCGACCGCGGCTATCGCTTTGTCCGCGTCCTTGTCCGCCGCCACGTCCGCTAGCAGTGCTGCTGCTGGGGACGATCAAAGGAGATGCGACAGTCTCACTCATGGTGGAGTATCTTAGGTTCAGAAAAAGTGGATCCGAAAAAACGCTGTTTTCGACGAGAGTTGAGAAAACGGAGTAGTTTTCTTTTTGATTAATGTTGATTCTAGGAGTATCTGGTCAGGCCTCGAACCTTTAATTCTCAGCTGTAGTGTATCAGGACTCTTGATAGTCTATCTATAAGAAGAGTCAATCAAACTGGTCTTACGATGGGATTAATCAAAAAGAATGAACAGTCACTAGTGCCCACTTGAGGCCTTTTTTGAGAATTGACGCATACGTGGGAGCAGATGCAACCTCCATCTGTTCGGACACTTTTTTCTTGGTTGGCAACACGAACGTCTGTCCGCTAGCTCCAGATCGAACTTTCTCTAATATCGGATTCTCAACATACAGTAGTCGTACCGTAGTCTACTGTGCATTCCAAGTACCAAACCATTGAAGTGAACCAGTACTTGTACTGTAACACAGTACGTTGTCAGGAATGGCTGACAGTAGTACGCTACACTACCGGTAGATAGGGACAGAAACAACCTGTTTGAACCACCATACCTTACTGCAATGTAGTAAAAAATAAGACACATCTTATTTTCAGCCTAGTACGTATAGTACCTGGTGTACTGTAATACCGTGCAGGTAACTGCTGTTAATCATTATTTCTTTTGGCCCTATTATTAGACTACTGGTCAGCATCAAACCAGTGACTTAAACTTACTAGTCTACGAGTAAGTGCATTCAAGTTAATATTGTTGTTGCTAGTGTCGACGGACACATGGCAGACGACCAAGTGCGTACGAGTTCAAAGGTTGCGCGAGGGACTCCAAAATGGAGGTCATAGTGACCCGTTGGTACGTTAGTTGGAGCAACATCTGGTGTTGTTGCTCACTCTCTAAAGTAGTTGTCCTTTCACGCATTACAACCACCAATCGCTCCACAGTAATATTATTAGTTCCAACAGCATATTTAACATTGTTTATCAGACCCAGGGTTTGTGGTATTGCATCGAAATTTGTCGATTAAGCGAGATATTGACGATAAACGCTGACAATTCCGAAGGAGCGATCTTTTGACAGTAAGTCAAGCGCTCAAGGTACAAGAGGTACGATACAAGGCAAGTTCAAGGAAGATTAGCTACCTTCACGACTCAAAAGGAGAAAAGAGAGTACTTTCGTCGGTACGTTAAGTAGTCTACGATGGCAGAGGCCGGAGTAGCACCAGGGGCGGCAATCGATGACGCGGAAGGTGAGAACCTTGGTGCCGATCAGGAAATTCCGCAGC
>Ga0307981_1002017_pt1 | contig 17130 bp, 12 predicted proteins | sample OrgLakmetagen987_FD_201849 | JGI IMG/M metagenome (GOLD analysis project Ga0307981, IMG submission 201849) | Saline water microbial communities from Organic Lake, Antarctica - #987 | ecosystem: Environmental > Aquatic > Non-marine Saline and Alkaline > Saline | place: Antarctica: Organic Lake... | reverse complement strand
AGACAAAGATACGTTCACGGTTGAACAAATCTTCGGGAAGCTGACAGCTGTGTGTCAAACTGCAAGATCGTTGGTGTCGGCTGCAACTCAATACGTTGCTCGATCGAACTTTTGAATGCGGCTACTTACCTCGCTAATAACGTTGTCTTGTCTATCCGCACTACTTCTTTCTATCTCTCTAAAGAACCAACTTAACTTTGACCATGAAGCTTACTTCGATCCTTCTCCTTGCTTCCTCCTTCCTCGCTGCTAGCGCCTTTGGTGTCAAGCCCAACCCAGGCGTGGCAAAGTCGGCGAGCCCTGCCCTCGTCACCAAGCCCGCCTTTCGCAAGGAATCCGCGGCCACTAGCCCGCTCTTTCGTGATCAGTCTTTGGTCCGTGGTGGAGCCGTCCCAGGATGGGCCGCCTACAATGAACAGCTTGACAAGAACCCCTTGACCGCCAAGGCCATGACCTCTCTTGTTGGCTGGGCTCTTGGAGATGTTCTTGCTCAGGTACGCATCTTATCGTGTATTTAAGACTGTTGAGTCTCCATTGGCAGGACCTTTTGAACTCACTCTCTTGTATTCTTTATAGATATTTATCAGTGGAGGACCCTTCGACATGAAGCGTTTCCTCACTCTTTCCGCCTTTGGTTTCCTCTACCACGGGTACGTATATTGGTTGTTTGGTGTTTTCTACTAGAGTTCGTGATGGCTTCAGCATCTTCTCCAAAGTCACGGACCTTCCACTATAGCAAATATCTGTGTATCAAGGGCATTAGCAACACCAGAACGGAGATAGATCGCGACTCTCCTCTCTTTGAATGAATTCTTGACTCACATTCTCTCCCGTCCCTATCCCATCATTACAGACCCTCTGGACACTACTTTTACGGATGGTTGGATGACAAGATCAAGGGAACTCGTGCCCAGGATGTCGCCATGAAGGTTGGAATCGACCAGATCTTTTGGTGCCCCATTTTCATGACGGTCTTTTTCACCTACTTGGGTCTCGTCAACGGAGACTCGTTTGCCGTGATTGGAGAAAAGGTCAAGACTGATTTGCTGTCCGCGTGCCAGGGAAGCTGGAAGGTCTGGCCCATTGTCCATGCTGTCAACTTCAAGTTCGTTAGCAACAAGCACCGTCTCGTCTTTATCAACACTGTGCAGGTTGCCTTCAACATGTTTCTTTCGCTCATTGGATCCAGAAAGTAAAACGTCTGGTGATATTTGGGCCGACGTCCATGCTGTTGTAACAACGTCAAGTGTTTGCTCAAGACTAGCTAGCGAAGGATCTAATATTCTAGTATCTGCAGTTAGACTTCAACTACGGGTATGATGTCTTTAGCGCATAGTGTGGTGTACCAAGGGCTTGGCGTGTCGCCGAGACTGGTTTGTTTTTGTACATGACTTTCGTAGCAAGGATCGATTGAGATAGCGTACTGTATAGTAGAACATTGCGTCGCTGCTACAGGTCATTTTCTTTTCCGGCGTCCCCGGACAAGACCGAGTCGTCATCCATATCTTCCAAAATTTGTCGAACGAGGCTACCGGTATCCTTCTTGGTGGAATTCTCTTCTTGAAAGGGATTTTGCAGTATATCTTCGTCTTCGCTGTCACTGGAGAGAACACCGGCGGCTTTGGTGTTGGTAGTGTTAGTCGCCTGGAGACGAAATCGTGGCGGAGGGTGAGCAAGTTTGGCAGTGACTAATGGTTTTGATACTGCATCGTCGTCGTTGTCGTCATCGTCGTCAGTACTATCCAAGATGTCAATATTTTCCTTGGTCGTCGCTGTTTTTCGTTTGGCTAGTCGGCTTTGTAGACTTCCCAGGACTTTAATACCATCATCGTCGTCATCATCAGTATCTGCCCCCAAGACACTATCATTGGCTGGCTTGGAAACGGGCGCCGTTCGTCTACTGGTAGTAGCAGCAGCAGGTCGGTCAATCTCCATCATCATGTCCGAGTCAGAGGAGGAATCCGATTCGGCATCGTACACAGGTTTTTGCTTGTCATTCTGCAAGTCGACGGTAATAGCCTTGGTGCCTGCAGAAGCTCGCTTCTTGGTGGCCTTGCGTTTGCCGCCGCCGTCATTGCCTGTGCTGGTCGAAGCACAGTGAATCTCACAAAAGTTGTTCAACCGCTGGAGTAACGGCTCTGGAATCTTTCTAGCCGACAACTTGACGTCAGCTTCTGTAATAGTGCGTCTCCCAGCATGTGTACTGAAGGCTTGCAGGTCGGAAGCGAGCGAGTGTTGGGCATACAGGCAAGTTAACTCGGCTAGAGCCGCGATGGCACGAGGACTCATTTTAGAGGTGCTCTCGCTGTCATCTTGGGCGCAAAGCTGAATGACTGCATACTGCACGGCGGCGCGGAGCTCGCTGTCTATGACGCTGTTCGATATGGCGTTTCCAGCGCTCGCTGCTTCGGTTGCCTCCATGGTGCAAAGGCCGTTGCGTTTTGGAGTTTTGAGACGCCGTCCGCCGTTGCGTTCGCCGTTCCTGCGAAAGTAGGAACGCGGAGTTTCGAATTTCGAAGTTGCCACGTTTTTGATGAGACGTTAACCGGGGGAGCTTTATTACAGTACCTACTATGGGAAAATATAGTATTTAGATAAACTGCTGACTTACCGTGTAGAGGTGTACGTGGTTCTATGCAAAGCACAAAGCAGTCTCTACAAGCCGATTACTAGGTGATTCGTTGTATGTTTCGTTTGTAATTCGTAAAATCCTAATTTGAACATGGCGATGTTGCTGTTGGTCTCACACAGTTTTCATAAAAGTGAGAGCGCTCACGAGGCAAAGGCCGTCATGTCACCCAGTCGTTGCATCAGTTCTTCTCCCATGAAGCCACTGGATGCAAGTCCCAAAAGACCAAGACTAAAACCTGGTACCAAGTCTTGCTGTTGTCCTTGTTGATGAGCGTTTTCACGCTGCTTGAGTGCCATGACGGCTGGAATGGCTCCGTACAGGAGAGGCGATCCAAAGGAACCGGCAAGGCTCAAGGCTTCGTTAATGCTGTCGCCTCCCGCGCAAGCTAATGCTGCGGTCAGAGGAAGCGCTATCGATGCCAGTACGGACGACACACCATAGCTGTTGTCCGTATACTCGGAAGACTCCTTTTCTTTGGGTGGTTCTTGTTGGACAAAGTTGTCCACTTCTTCGGCGAGCGAAATGGTGCTAGCCAAGGACGATCCAGCTAGTGTAGACATGGAAAAGACGGCCATGATTTCTCCACCGCCAAGTCCCACTGATCGATCGATGCCGCCACCGAGACAGGCGTAGCACCAACCAAGGTACATCAACAAAGGAATCAACGATCCCAGCACAATGGAAGAAACAGTCTTGACGCGATCGTAATCGAGAATCTTGGCAATGGTTGGAACAATGTTCTGGTAAACCAAGGACATGAGAATAACTGGCGCAGCGTGTCCGACACTGTCCATCAAGTCATCCGATAACCCCGGCTGTGTCAGCGTTGCTACTGGATCGTGCACCGCTGCCAAGCCCGGAATCAAGAGTCCACCAAAGGAGAGAAAGAGCGCTCCGACAAACATGGATGCCACATTAGTGAGTTTGGCACTAGTCTGCGTTGCCAACAGTCCCACCAAGACGCTGGCCCACCCAAGAGTCATGACGTTGGGAGCCAACAATCCTCCCACAACTCCCGACCCCACGGATCCAGCGCGGCTCAAGTCGAACGCCAAGACACAGCTATTCACAAAGAGAGAAACACCCGAAATGGCATTGGCAGCTTCGGGACTCTCCAGACTGACTTCGGCAAACTCCTTGAACGAAGATGGCACGTCAGTCCCGGCTGATTCCTTTTGCTTAATGGCAACTTCGGCCAAGACGAGGCCCGACACTAAATTGACGGCAAAGGCCGCCAAGAAAATTCCCGTGGCCGTTCCAAACCCCGTTTGTGCCGCCATGTCGGGCAATACAAGGCATCCTGCGCCAACCGTGTTGCCCGTAATGAGCATGGAAGCCGATAGAACTGGCAAGAGGTACGATTCAAACATGCCGAGGTTTACAAGAGATTCTTGTTCCGCATCAGAAAAGGCCGCGGCTTTCAGAGGATGGTCTCTCTTCCGACCTTGGGGTGGAGGATACTTGTCATCCTCGTAGCCAGCATGTAAGGGCATGTTGGAAGTTCTCTTGGAGGTAAACGCCGATTGCTGGCGGAATGCAGCTGCCTTTGGAGTTCTCATGGAGTAGTTCGGCATCGGCACTGCCTGATATGCCGATGCTCCTGGAATGGAAGCGGCACCGAGAAGCAACGCTCCAGTTCCGATGAGAGTGGTTATTCGCTTTACCATTGTAGAGTAGATATGTTGGGTTATTGACAACGTGTGAGCTGGAATATGCAGTGATGATGATGCAAATGGCAAATACAGGAGTTGTTCTGGCCGGAAGAGTTCTCACGATGAGCGAATTGTGAGGCATCGGAAATCGGAATACGAACTCCACTGGAATTCTGCTTGCGTCATCACTAAATCACCCTACATCATCAACGAGCATTCAAGACGATTTTTAGCGTCGCCTTGATTATTTATCGCACTGACATTTTCTAAGGAGCTCGAGTATTATTGAAATCAAATATATCTATCGACAATAGTTTATCAAGGGTACCCAATAATTCTGATATCAATCTCACAATGACCCTAAGAATGACTCACTTTTTCGGGTCGATTGTCGATTGTGATTGGCGGTGAACGTGAATGACCGGCACCTCTCATTCTCATTCTCATCTCTCATTATCGTTGTGACCACCATTGGCAGCTGGGAGGTGTCGCGCCGCTTGACCTTGGTCTCTCCTCATTGTCGCTATGCTGCTCGCAAAACAGAAACGAAAGAAAAAGACTCTGCATTCATCCGCTAGAAAAGGCCCCGAGCCGAGCCCATCTCTGGTCGGTCTCTTGTCTGTCCTGATTTTACTCCTTTTTGCCGTGTACGTCTACATCTTTCATGCCGCCCTGCGATACAAAGCTCCCAATGAAGCAGTGATGATACACGTACCACAACTGCGACCCCTAACTACGAAGGAACCAGTGGAACGACACGCTGCTGTCGCCAAACCCAAAAAAGATACTACTACAACGTCGTCGTCGTCGATGACGGCCAAGGAAATGTTCGTCTTGACCACGTCGCAAGGGGTGATCAAGATCGTACTGCGACCCGATCTTTCCAAGGAATCGATGGACTATATAAATGCCGTGGTCGAGTCTGGCCATTGCGACCGGTGCAACTTGTACCGGGCTGAACAGCCCGGTATTCTTCAAGGGGTAATCGAAAACAAGGCCATTCATGTTCCGACAGCAAAGGGTACGTGTCCCGTCGAAGCGCGAGATGTCCCCAACGATTGCCCGGGATGGGACAAGGGGTGCGGTTGTCATGGTCCAGTCATGACACGAGGAATGGTGGGATGGGCTGCGGGGAAAACCGGTCCAGACTTTTTCATTGACAATTACAAGCGACCTGGCAGATGGTGGGGTACGCAGCATACAGTTTTTGGAGATATTCAAGACAAAGAGTCACTTGACATTGTGAATCACATCATTATGGATCTTCCAGTAACCCATCAAAAGGATATGACCTATTTGAAAGAGCCATTGCATTTTGAAATGGAATTGATTATGAGTTAATCTATCACATCCTCCGACCTGACCGAGCCGACCAGCAACATCTACTGCACGATCCCAACGATTCTCCGTATTCGGTCGGCCTAGGCTACGATATACCCGCTTTACTTTCAGTGGCTCGCTACCCCTAGCCAGTGCGCAATTGCTTAGGCAACTCCTCAAAGAACACACAAAGCTAGCTAGTGTCGGAATGACACTCTACACCATTCTTCAGTACGATATAGATCTCTACGTACATACGTAGACTATCATATTATTATCGTAACATAACAGATAACATACCGTACGGTAGACTAGACTAGTCTATGTATGTGGATACCAGGTACAGACGGACGGAAGGACGGGCGGGCGAAGATCCGTTTCAGATTTACACCAAAACGAAAAACGATTCTGTTCTGCAGAATCAAGTATCAGGCAACATGACAATGAGAGCCCTCGTCGGTCCTTTCCATCAACGGCACCACTTCACCAGCCAGTCGCTTCACAGGCTCTTGTCGTCGTCTTCAATATCTTCGGAAAAGCTGGTGGGATGGAGTGTCAACGAAGAAACCAAAGTCGGAACAATCACGTTGCAAGCACCAGAGACGTACAATGCCTTGACGGTCGAAATGGGCCAAGATTTTGCGGTCCTATGTCGAGAAATCACACACGATCTAACTACCGGTCAACAAGACGTTCATGCTATTGTTTTGCAGGGTCAAGGGGACGACGCCTTTAGTGCTGGTGGCAATTTTGAGTGGCTAAAATCTTTGCAACACAACAGTGTGCATGAGAACGCGGACATTATGCTACAGTTCTACAGCTCTTTTTTGTGTGTCCGTCGACTTCCTGTTCCAGTTATTGCAGCGATTCAAGGTCCCGCGATTGGAGCAGGAGCGTGCTTGGCACTGGCGTGTGATTTGCGAACGGCGGCGCCCAAACGAAAGATCCTCGGCTTTACTTTCAGTAGCTTGGGTATCCACAGTGGCATGGGCGGTTCGCACTTGCTACAATGTGCCTTGGGAGGTCCATCGGCTATTATTAACGAGATCTTATTGACTGGTAAAGTGCTTTCTGGAGACGAAGCGTTGGAGCTGGGGCTCGTAAATCGAGTGGCAGAAGATGCCAAGGGTGCAGCCTACGAGTTGGCGAGTAAGATTGCGGATCAACACCCCGTTGCGATTCGAACTATGCTGCAAACGATTCGCCAGCACCAAGACGATGGACTGGAACAAGCATTGCAACGGGAGGCCTTGGCACAAGCGATTTGCTACAATCGGGAAGATTGGGGGGAAGGTGTCGATGCGATTTCCGAGAAGCGAGACCCTGTCTTTGATTCGTACCACAAGAAGTAACCACTAATGCGCATGACCGTGACCTATGAAAGATACATAGAAAGAGGAATAGCTTGAGACTCTTGATAGTCGGCTAGTCTACTAGTCTAGACTAGTTAGTCTTTGCTAGCTCCTTGTAGAAGGACATTTCTTCGATTTTCGTTCCGACGAAGGACAAACTTTGTGATTTTTGTGACGTTATGTTTCCTTATTTTCACAATGGTATTCGTGCACCATCCATCGGCGCACCGTATCGAGCCAGCTAAGTAGCTAAGTAGCTATATCTGAACTGCCATGGTGAAGCGTCAGAAGGAAAAGCAGTACCAGTCTGCCCGTGAGCAACGCCAGTACTCCCAGATTCGTTCCGGAAGCGCTGCGGCAGCAGGAACGCACGGTATCCAGCGCCGCCTTCCCTTTTCTCATTGCAGCCTCACCTTGACGGCGTTTGAGCAACCTGTGTGTAACGCTGCTGGTATCGTTTTTGAAAACTCCGCTATATTGCCCTTTCTCATGAAGCACAAGATTGATCCCGTCTCTGGCAAGCCAATGACTTCGCGAGACTTGATCACTCTGCACATGGACAAGGACGAAGAAGGACGGTGGCAGTGTCCAGTCTTGACAAAGGCTTTTTCCGATCACACCAAGATTGTGGCCGTTATACAACGGCCCGAAGGAAACGAGGCGAACGTGTATTCTTACGACGCCTATTACGAGCTCAATGTCAAGGCCAAGAACTATGAGGATCTCACCACGGGGAAAAGGTTCGACAAGACGAAGGATGTTATTATTCTTAGCGACCCGACCGACGATGAGTTGAATAAGCGACGCGACATTAATACTTTCTATCACGTCAAGCATGGACGTGAGCTAGAGCAAAGCAAGAACTCGGGACAGGTCCAGCACAGCATGACGGCTACGCGCATCATGGAACAGCTGCAAAAGAAGAAAAGCGAGGAAGAAAAAGCCAACAGCAAGAAGCGACCCGCAGAGAGCATTAGCAGCGATACCAACTCTCTTGTCGTGGATGGCAAACGCATCAAGGTACTCGCAGAAGACGTATTAGGTGTCAAATACACAACTGGTAAAACGGGTGGATCGCTCACTTCCACATCCATGGATGTTTCGTACCACAATCAGGCCCGGGAAGCTACCGAGGAAGAAATTATGCAAGCCCGATTTCGAGTCATGCGCAAGCTCAAAAAGAAGGGATATGTGCGGCTACGGACGAGCATGGGCGATTTGACGATCGAGTTGCATTGCGATATTGCCCCTCGGACCTGCACCAACTTTTTGGGTCTCTGCGCAGCGGGAAAATACGACGGCACGCTCTTTCATCGCTTGATTGCAAATTTCATGATCCAGGGCGGTAAAGCCAAGGACGGTGCGACAGATGAAAGCATATGGGGTGATGCATTCACCGACGAGTTTGACGATCGACTCAAGCATACCGGGGCTGGTATCTTGTCAATGGCGAACAGCGGTACAAATACCAATCGACAACAGTTTTTTATAACGTTCAAGAGCTGCAACCATTTGGACCGAAAGCATTCCGTCTTTGGAACTGTTATCGATGGGACTGGTATATTGGCTGAATTGGAACAGGCTCCCGCAGATAAGAAAGAACGACCGACGGAGCCTATCAAGATTATTGCGACAGAAATTGTGGTGAACCCAGCCAAGGAAGCCGCGGCAATGGAGACTCAGCGATTGCAAGAGATAGCTGAGTCCAGGCACATCAAAGAAGGGCGTCGCAAGGGCGTTCCAGCTGCACCCAAGGCTGCAGCACCAAAAGTTTCGTCTTCGGTTGGCCGTTATCTAAAGCAGAAGCCAAATTCCACGGCAAAAGAGGGGACGTCAGATGACCCGGCCAATACGGCTACTACTAAGAGCGATGCGGCTCCTTCTCGTTTGCCACCGCCCCCGAAGAAGACATCCTTTGGCAACTTTAGCGGCTGGTAACAATTGTTTTCCTGTGCACGGTTGCCATGTTAATAGCTGAATTGAATGCCTATTTATCGACTACGTATCATACTAATTAATAGATGAGTCGCTTCAAACTACATTCTACTGGTTACACGCGAATCTGTTCGACTAGTATACCAAAACAGGCGAACATCAAAGTCTTGGTAGTCAAACACTGTAAACATACTATAGCTGCTGCTGCTTACATTCTATCGCGAAACGCTTGACCACTCAGGGTTGGTTGCGATCCACGTCTTGAAATGAATTCAAGACGCCAACCTCAACCATTCCTCCATTCCACCGCTATAGCTTCCTGCCGAAACATCATCTCGTACCGCCGTCTCCACCAGATAATGTGACTATGACGACGCAGCCGCCGTTGAAGCATACGACGGCCGTGGGCCATTGCTGCTTTGACTTTGGCTTCGCCCCCCACGTCCGCGTCCTCTTCCACGGCCGCCGCCACGGCCGTCGCCACCATTGCTACCACGGTCGCTGTCGCCACCACCGCGGCCTCCACCACGACCTCGTCCTCGGCCGCCACCGCGTCCCCTTCGACGCCGCTGAGAGCTCAAACCAGCCGCTCCAAACGTTTCAGTGTTGAGACTGCGCTCCTGTGCACCACGGAGTCTCTTATCAATACCCTGTTCCTTGTCGAAGGCGTCACACGAAATGGAATCGAAAAAGTCGTCCTTCTCGTACGCACCGGCTCCAGTGTCCAGATTGTCACCGGCTTCGTCTTCTTCATTCTCTTCCTTTTTGAATTCGTTCAAGTTGGATTGAAAATCGAAATCGTTCTTGGGTGTTGCTGCCGCTCCATTGACGGCTCCTCGTTCGGCACGTTTCAGCAAACTGGCACCGGTACCAATGGCGACATTGTTGTTGCTGTTACTGTTGTTGTTATTATTGTTGCTTCTCTGTCGTCGGTTGCCGCCACCGGCGCCGCGGCCTCCTTGCGGTGGTTTCGGCTTGCATGCCGGCGGGGCGGGAGCAGGGGCTTTCGGTACAGCAGCAGCAGCTACGGTAGCTGGTTTGGGCTTTGCTGCTGTTGCTGGCTGAGGCGCCGATCGAGCCTTGGGCGCTGCCGCAGGTACTGGTGTAGTCACAGTGGGAGGAGCAGTAGTAGTAGCAGCTGCAGCTGCAGCTTCCTTAGCCGCGGCTTCCTTGGCTGCAGTTTCCTTGAATGCAGCTTCCTTGGCTGCAGCTTCCTTGGCTGCAGCTTCCTTGGCTGCAGCTTCCTTAGCCGCGGCTTCCTTGGCTGCAGCTTCCTTGGCTGCAGCTTCCTTGGCTGCAGCTTCCTCGTGTACGTGCAAGTCTTTAATATCTTGTCCCCGAAACAACAAATAGGGGTGAACGGCATCGGATGGAGCTACCAAGGCCAAGCCAGGCTCGGTGTTTTCGCGGCCTTCCGTGCCAAAGCTCTTTACATTTTGCAAGGCCACGGTAGCGTTCTGTTCATTGATCGAGTAGAGTATTCCTTCGTAGCGAATACTTTTCTTGGAGATTAAAGAGATCTTCTTTCCTAAAGATGCAAGAGAAAGAGAGAGACGTCGAGGCGAACAAGGGGTTTGAGTATAGAGGAACGACTGCAGGGGTACCGTATACGGTGGACTTTGTCGAGCGACGAGCGACTCCCAGAGTGCAGCTGCGTTTACCTAGTAGTGGATTCTGCGCCATCGTTCTGCTTGCTTTGCGCTTGACGCTTTCTATTCGTATCTACTCTCTCGTTGCCTTGGATACCTTCCAAACAGTCACAACGGTTCGTCCTCTGGATGATAGACTAATGGGTGCAGCTAAAGCGGGCGGCGTCGTCAAACGTCGTCACTTGCCAATTCGCTGCGTAGCTCCGACACTTTGCAGTCATCGCGGTTCGAGGTCGCACGGAATTTGAGAACGTGAAGCGGAACCACGGAAGCGGAAACCATTATGGTCCAAGGAAACATTCAAGGTGGTCGGCCCACATTCAAATCTTGAAACCTTCACTCCAAGCTCCATACCACTAGTGACTCATTCGACTTTCACGGATTAGCTAGGGTAGCTAAGCTAGGGCACGTCGTACCGTAGCCAAGCTAGAGAGAGAGAGAAGTAATGGAGACGTTGTAGTCACTGGGATGATGAAACTATAAAATCGATATTAGGACTATAATCCTGCAGTATACACGTGTCGAGTTGTTTCGTTTGAGCATTCATCCTACAGAGTGTGTTGGTGTTATTGTTGTTGTGTGTTGGTACCCTTCACTCCTGTGATGTTACATCCTCCGGCCACTCCATCGTTACGCGCAATTCGTCCATGACTTGAAAGTGGCGGTGGGGATTTTCAAGGTAGTCGCCAACATTGTACCACCAAGCACGCTTGGCGCCAGTAGTCTCACTACTACTAATGGCAAGAGGTTGGAGTTCCTTGGCAGTGGGTGTGCCTCGTCGTACCATGTCTCGGGCAGCGACAGGTTCGACACCCAACAATTGTGAGATTCTGGTACTGGCAAGAATGCTGCGGAACGGATTGGTCGGTGAACCAAGTCCAGACTCGGGTTCTTTGATGACAGTTTCGTCACGAAAGCATCCGTTTCTTATCCGGCAAAACTGATCAGGGTTCATACCAGCGTCCTTGGCAATCTTGTAGACCTTCTTCATGGACTCGGGAGATAGCTCCTTGGTGCGGCTGTACACAAAAGCTCCCTCGTACGTGTTTTGCCGCGTCTTGCCATTGTAATAGACAAACTTGAACTCGGCATCCTCCGGTTCGTTCTGGCCGATAATGTACCAGTTCTCCCAGAATTCTGTGGCAGCAAGGGAACGAGACAAAAGAGTGTGAGAACCAAGCGCAAAGAGGCATCGTTCTTGCGAGCAATTTTAACGATACATGCAATTAATAGAAACGTACTGAGTCCAAACATTTCTCCTTCGGAATGCGCCGTTCGTGCATACGACTCTTCGCCGCCACTACCCTTGTTGAGAACCAAGCGTTGCAAGGGACTGGGGGTATTGTCAAAGACCATGGTCTCGTGCGTACTGTAGTCATTCAATGCAATCGTCTTGGATCCAAAGAGAGCGTCGTCGACTCCAGGTCTGGATTCAATCATTTCGCGGGTATTGGACGGTGGTGGTGGTGAGCCATCGGGTAATAGCCGAGGCATGGAGAATTCAACGTCCATTTGGAGTCGATCAGAGGCAGCAAACATGTTGCCACCACTTTCGGGAGCGTTAAAGGTGTTTCGCTGGCAAGCGTAGCAATCGTAGTTGGGGTTGAAACCAACAACCTTGTACCACGAGCCTTCCAGAGTCTTGAGGTTAAAGTTTGGGATTGTAGGCGCTGGAGGCCGGGGCTCTTGGCCGAGTTTGTCGGCGCCTCCTTCCAAAATAGCAATCTTGATGCATTTATTGTCTTCAATGGTGCACTTGAGCAAGTTGTCCAAGTTTTTGTTACCGTATCGAGCCATGCACCCGGTAATACAAGCGTTATCGCCCATACACTTGGCAGTACACGTCAAGCCTTTCCGACAGCTGGGATCGTCAGCTAAACAAGCCTTGGCTTGCAAGGAGCACTTGTCTAGCAGACATGTTTGATCAACCAGCGATGAATCAAAACCACCACCACCGTACTTGGCAGAGAGCTCGTTTTCCGCCCAGACGGGTCCTGCAAAGAGAGTGGCCGATAAAAAGCCCGCTGCTGCAAAACCCACCAAGGACTTGCCCAGAGGTTGTTCCCAAAAGGGTTTCTTGGCAGTAGTTTTAGTGGCACTTTCATCGCCTTGTCGGTGTGCCTGCAAAAGGCGTACCGGCTGCTGATGCTGATGCTGATGCTGATAATGTTGTTGTTGTTGTTGGGGTGTGCAACGAGCTGACGGGGAAAATGCCGAGGAAGATTCGAGCACGGACGAGCAAACGCCAATCGTCAAGAGTAGAGAGGTTACCGTGGACGGTAGAAGTCTCCGCCGTTGCCGTCTTTGCTGTTGTTGGTGTGGCTTCATTTTGTTGGCTACTATTAAAACTAGGTTGTTCTTATTAAGAACTGTTGTGAGAATCGCGAAGACTATGGTTGTGGTCGTGATTGTAGATTCGAATCGACAAGTACGGTGCTGGTGCTGGTGGTGTCTATTTGTGAGATGTCGACGTGGGAGTGGGAACAACTTCGCATCACTTCTTGGTTGGACTGCAGTACTACTTCGTTGGCCTTTTGCTCCTTGCAGTTACACTTCCTGGATCGCGATTGCGTCGATGGTCGATGCCGCGAGTTGCAAGTTGAAGCGGAAGGACTTCGGATCGCTAGATGTCAAAAGGTGACGTGTCTTATCGGACACCCGAACATTCTTTCTATAATCGGAAGGCGATCGACGGTCGGCAGTCAGACCGCCAAGTTGAAGTCGAGAGGTGATCTTTCTCAAACATTCAATTGTTGCCAACCAAAGAAAAAAGAACGAAGGATTAGACAAGTCTAGCTACACTGTCTACTGTATCATATACCATACCTTTGCCTACCGACGACACGACCTTATAATCCCTGTTAGTTCTCTCAATAAGATCATAGAGAGATAGAAAGAAGGCGCCATGAAGTTTCTATTGGTGATTGCACCACTGACTTTGCTCGGAACCGGCGCGTTTGCGCCTGCTCCCACCAAGTTTGGGTGTGCTACTCGCCAGCAGCAGCAGCAACCAGTTGCACTCCGAGCGTCGACCATTGAACCTCCTGTACGCACACCAGAGTCTCCCGCTCGCGTCAAGGAAGTCCGCGAAAGATTCCACAAGGCTGCTGAAGATGCTAAACAAGCTGTGGGTTGCTCCACAACCGACAGTGGTAGCGAATGGTGGAGGGAGCCTCTTCCGGATGAACCCCGGCAAGTGTCGGAAGATCGGCCGCTTCGTGTCGTGGTCGCTGGTGGTGGCGTGGCAGGTCTCGTCACGGCAGCAGCGTGTCACTCCAAAGGTATGAAGGTGGCCATTTTTGAGCAAGCGAGTCAGTATGCTCCTTATGGTGGGCCCATTCAGATTCAGTCGAATGCCCTCCGAGCACTCGAACGCATCAACACTAATGTTTACGAGGAGATCCTCAAGGCTGGAACCGTCACGGCCGATCGTGTGTCGGGACTCAAGATTGGTTACAAAAAAGGCGTATTTCTTGGTCTGGGTAAAATGTACAACAAGGGAGACTGGTTGGTTCGCTTTGATACCTTGCAGCCTGCTTTGCAGGCAGGTTTGCCAGCGACTGTAGTGGTGGACCGACCTGTTATCCAACAGGTGCTCTTGAACCACGGTATCCCGAAAGGTACCGTCCGCATCAAGAGTCGTATTGCTAGTTACGAAGAGCTGGGAGAAGGCAAAGGCATCAAGATTACATTGGAGGATGGCACAGTCGCCTATGCGGATGTCTTGGTTGGTGCCGACGGAATCTGGTCGTCTGTCAGAAGAATCATGCACGATCTGGACAAAGGTGCTGATGGATTCGCTGCATCTGGTGCTGCTGGTGGCGCACTCAATGAAGCGGAAGCTCGTCGTATGGCCAAGGATAGTGTCTTGATGGCGGGTAACGCCAACCGAAGGTTTTCGGGATTTACCTGCTACGCAGCCTTGACCCAACACCGAGCCAGCAATATTGAAGACGTTTCTTACCAGATTCTGCTTGGAAAAGACAAATACTTTGTCAGTACGGATGGTGGTGGCGAACGTCAGCAGTGGTTTGCCTTGATTCGCGAGGAACCGGGTGGTGTGGACCCCGAGCCGACTCCTGAGAACCCGACGCCAAAATTGACTCGTCTCTTGAAGGAGTTCAACAACCAAGAGCCCGGCGATCAGAACGGCGATGTTTGGGATGACTTTGCACACGAATTGTTCCGAGCGACTCCTGAAGAAGATATCAAGCGACGAGACCTCTACGATGGAGCCCCGCTACTTGCAAAAGGATGGACGCGGGGACAAGTCGCTATTTGCGGGGACGCGGCTCATCCAATGATGCCGAATCTCGGTCAAGGTGGTTGCCAAGCAACCGAGGATGGCTTCCGTCTTGCGGAAGAGCTTGCAACTGTAACGAATACCAAGAATATCGAAGGAGCGCTCAAGACATATTATGCCAAGCGCATCCCGCGTACGACCATCATTCAAGTGTTTGCGCAACTTGGCAGCGACCTGTTGGTGGACTTTGACAAGATGATGACTATCCCATTGGTCGGCCCATTCTTTCTCACCATGACACAACTATCAATGCCATTCATTCTCCGTTTCTTATACACTCCCGAATTCTAATTCTTCTTTTCATGACACAAGTATTTTTAAATAGTACTATTCAAGCTATCTGACTTTTTTAGCTTTCTAACTACCTCCTAGCTACTTGGCTGTATGACACTTACAACCTTGTGATCCTTCAGATAGGCCTCGTGCGCGGGATGCTTTTCGGGAAAGAGTAGAAACGTGACAAGGAACTAAAGAGAAACAAAGGAAAGAGATGGTCAGAACGTAGTGTGATGATTGCAAGCGATAGGCGAGATGCATCTTGGGTGGAGCGACACTTACGTTTGGTACAACCATTCGGCTGTCCACAAGTACGTCTCTAAGCGTCATGGCGGGATGCACGCGGACGACCGGAAGCGGGTCTGGTTTGGCCCACAGACTGCCGTGCTTCTTTTTCCACGCTTTACGTTGCTGGTACAGATGTTTTCTCTCGACTGCTCGAATGACATTGGCCATTTCCAGCCCTTCGTCGCCTTTCAAAGCCCTAGATGCCTCGTAAAAGCGCATACAAGATGCCTGATCGCGCAAAACTTCCACTTCTTCCGGATGAGTAGCACGGTCGTCTTGGTCCGACTTGTGGATTTCAAAGTAAATTGCCAAGTTGCTACAAGTGAATTCGTTGTTAAAGTCCCAAGGCATCTGTGTCTCGCCACCCACATCATCGAGCGCGGGAAACATTTCGGCCAATCGAAGTGCAACCATTTCACTCTCGCCCATTTGCTTGACGAAATCCGACTGGCTATGCGACGGGTACACAAACATGCAGGGCCACGACCATTCTCCAGCAGAGGTTGAAGGCAAGAGACCCGAGTTGGGCAAGTGATTGTTCCATCGCGATTCTTCTTGATCATGGTCGTCTTGCTCATCTTCCGTGACACTCGCTACCAGCCCGATACGCCCCAGTTTGATGCCGCCTTCCTTACAGTGCTTCCAAACTGTCTTGACGTTGGCTACTCTCTGAGCTCGGGCTCGTTCTCGTTGTTGACGCAAGTTGCGCGCTTTCCTAATCTTAACAGCCAACAAGCGTTGCAGCTTTTTTAGGTCTTTGTTATTCTCTTCGCCCGATACAGAGAGTCCTGAATCAAGCGCATCTCCTGCTTCCTCCCAGTATTGCAACATTTCGTAGGCCTTGGTCAGTCGGTACCACGCCTTGACATTATTCTTGTTGAATTCAAGAGCCGTCTTGGATTCGTTCCGAACATAGCCCCAATTTCTAAGTTGCATGTGAGCCAAGGCACAATTCGCATAAATGGCGGATACCATCCCATCCCGCTCCTCTTCTGTATAGGTGGGTTCGTCCGTGTCGGCCTGAGCCAGGTCTCCAGCCATCATGGGCACAATCTTTTTGGCCCACTCTGCAGCTTCATAGTAATGATTAATAGCGTCACGATAAAACTGCTTATTCTTGGCTTTGTTTCGTTTGCCATTAGCAAAGGCGTCGTTACCCTTCTTCTTGAATTGCTCCATGAGAATCGTTGGGCTTTCATCGTAGATAAGACTGGAAAAGGCGTCTTGCAGACCACTCTTTTCCATTTCTTCTGGAGTAGTAGCAAACAGGGGTGGAATAAAGTCATCGTCGAGAATCTTTTCAAGATAGGCTTCCTTTTCACCCGCTCCCCAACCTCTTCCCTGCTCAATGGCGAGGCCAATTGCTTCCGACAACATGCGATCGTTATCGTCTTCGATACCGTCCTCTTCGTCCCACTTATCTTTCGATTTCTGCATGGTATTAAGGAGCTCATCGTAGCGTTTGTCTCCTTTCTTGCTACTGTCGGACATGATGGCTAGCTTGGAACGTCTAGGGTATGGTGGATGTTGGATGGGAATGTATGGCACACACCATTGTCCGTTCGAGAGAAAAATGAATGGAGTAGAATAGTTTATGCGAGAAGAAACAAAACGAAGGAAGACCCGTGAATGGATGCATGCAGCAGTCATGGGTAGGTTTGTTGTCGTCGGAACTTGGACCTTGCTGTTGAGAATCCGATTTTGGAGAAAGTTCGATCTGGAG
>Ga0307981_1002016_pt1 | contig 17140 bp, 15 predicted proteins | sample OrgLakmetagen987_FD_201849 | JGI IMG/M metagenome (GOLD analysis project Ga0307981, IMG submission 201849) | Saline water microbial communities from Organic Lake, Antarctica - #987 | ecosystem: Environmental > Aquatic > Non-marine Saline and Alkaline > Saline | place: Antarctica: Organic Lake... | reverse complement strand
TAGCAAAGTGTCGTCTAATTACGCTTCCTGAGTGTCGGAATAGGCTTGCTCTTGACACCTCTCAGCTCCATTTGCTCCTTGAATTCTTGCACGTTGCAGATTCCGGGGAAGAAATGAGGCTGTCCACGTCCGTAGCTATCAAAGGCGGCGAACCATTTACTCCACTGTTCTTTGGGTGTTTCGGTCTCCTTGAAGTAGCAAATGACCGGGAAATGAATGCTAGGAAAGAACCCGTAGTTTATAATCTTGTCATACTTCCAGCGGTTGGGTGTACCAGCAACGTAGTTGGCCGGCTTCTTTTCCAACCAAGCACCATTGTCCAGGTCGAGGCCGGGACCTTTGATGTTGTAGAACTCAAAGCTATCCTTCTCAAAGACACAACGGACTCTTCTCGTCTGGACCCAAAGTAACGTGGCAAAGAGCAAATGAAAGCCTCCTCCCGCGACGCCAATCAAGGACAGCGACCCGTCAGAAGCTGCTGTAGAATAAAAAAGAGAGAGAGAGAGAGAAAATATGGATCAGAACATGTGCATGGGAGGAGTAGTGTGTCTGTGTGTGTGTGTGTGCCGAGAGCCCTCGATTGTACACCAGCGAATGCTTAAAAAGATATTCTTGCTTACGTGGATGGTACCAAATGATGAGTGGACCAAGGAGTGCAACGGCCCACGTGAGATAATAGGAGGGTTCAATCATGGCATCTGGAAGTGTCTGCTTCGCAATCCAGTTGAGCTTCTTTGCAGGTGCAACAGGTTTGGTCGACTGCTGCTGCTGCTGGGGGTCATTCTGGTCGTAGGCGGGCAATTGACTCCCCCGGATGGAACTGGCCGATAAATGGGATCCAGAAGTTCGCTGCGCACGAGTGATGATAGGCATCTGTGAGAAGCTTGCCGCCAGGGAGACGAGACTTAGCAGGAGGAACGACTTCATGGTAAGGGCAGTTGCTACAAAGCAAAGAATGCAATTAGTGAGCTCAACGAGAAACATCGAGAAAAAGAGAAGTCCGACTTGTTCCTCGGACGAAACTTACGGAGAAGTATGTCGTACAGTACCGAAGAACTCTATGTACTTTGACCCCTCAGCGCTTGTAGATTACATTATTTAGTTTTATTCCTATATTTCAAGAAGCAATAGCGCTGAGGGTATGGCATCAATGAGAAGCATGTGAAAACGCAAAATTACGTCGGTCCCGGAGAACATTTCCCACGTGTTTGGGTGTTCTCCCGGACCAAAGAGAACATACAGTACAAGTTGCAGTTTGTTGCCAGTTGCTACAGTTGTTCCATAGTATTCTTGTATTCTTAATTCTTACACAAAAAAATATGCTTGCTTGCGTCCCTCGTCCGTCATCCCCCCTGAGCCAAAATACGTCAAAGCATTCACCATGCGCGATCCGATTCCCGATCGACGACCGACGACATGACAATCGTCACTGCATGCCGACGATGGCAAAGAGCGAATAATACAGCGGTTGTAACGCCTGTTGACTTTTAAACCTTTCACCATGACGAGAGATACCCTCTTACTCCTGCTACTCACCATGAGTATGCAGCTAGCATTTAGCTTTGTCTCTGTATCGAGGAATAATTGCTTTCCCAGCGTCTTGTCGGCACATCAGCTCGGTGTCGAGGATACGGATGTGGTTCCTTCAGGGCTTGCACGACGACAGCTCTTGCAAGCAGCCTTGTCGTCATCCTTACTATTTGGGTCGTCGTCAACATTACCAGCCATGGCGGAAGAACCGAAGACAACCGTTTACTTGACTGGCAAAGCGCCAAAGATACCCGGCAACAAACCCAAGGACAAAAACGATGTGTCTGGTACGAGGAAAGACCCGTCGTTCTTGCGATCTCTCTCGGACTGTAAAAGCAAGTGCGAGACAACGGCTGCCTTTGATGGCTTGGCGCGATCAAAAGAAGATTGCCTCTCGGAATGCCAAGATATTTGTTGCAAAACTTATGAACAATGTACATTCGGTATCGTTCCACGCATATAGAAGTGTCCATGAACTTGCAGGTCTAAATTGCTATCTATGCCAGAGAACGAGCGCTACCGATGCACTATAGCTTAACATAGAGTATCTTTAAAGAGTAATCTCTCGTTTTTCGACGAGTGGGACATATTCTGGGTAACTACACAACAGGTAGGTTAGGGACGACAAAAGGTGAGTTTTGGTGATTGGGTCGCATGTTGCACCATTCATTACAGAGTAAACGATCAAGTTCAACTTACTACATCTTCTTGGCGACAAAACCTTCGATATCCTCTTGATCGACAGCAGAAATTCGTGTGGCCAGTCCAGCCCGCAAAGCTTCCTTAACGACTGCCACCGCGATTCGATGGGAGCATTCACGAATGCTGGTAATGGGAGGAAATACCTTCCCCATACCGACATCTTCGTCAGATACATATGTTGCCAATGCTTCAGCCGCCACGTAAAGCATGCGATCCGTCACTTTTTTGGCACCGCAGACTGTGGCCCCCAGTCCCAAGCCAGGAAAGACGTACATATTGTTGCACTGCGATGGATAAAAAACGCGGCCGTCGTCCATTTCCACCGTACCAGACGGCGAACCAGACGCGAAAATGCACTTGCCATCGGTCCATTCAAAGGCTTGTTCGGCTGTACACTCGGCCTTTGTGGTTGGATTGGAGAGTGGGAACACAATGGGTCTTTCGCAGCCCGAGGCCATTTCCCGAATAAGCTCTTCTGTAAAGAGGCCACCAAAAGCCGTGACACCGAGAAGAATATCCGGCTTGTATTTCTTGACAACGTCTATTAGAGGTAAACCGCTGTCCGTATCGCGTGCAAACACTCTTTGCTCGGCATTAAGCTCGTCCAAACGTTCATTACCGAGAAGTCTGTACAATTAATTGAACGAGAGGTGAGATAAACAGATTTCAAAACATAAACTTGCCGTCTAAGAAACTCCTGGCTGGTGTAGCGTCGTGGACACTCACCCGTACTGGTCGACCACAAAAAACGCCTTCTTGGCTTCCTCTTCAGTTCGTCCTTGCTCGATCATTGCCTGCATCAATACTTGACTAATACCAATACCAGCACTTCCGGCACCGGCAATAACAATCTTCTGGTCGCCGAGGGCATTCACGTCCAATCCCTTGGCTCGCAAGGCACACAAGAGACCCGCCAATGTTGTTGCACCGGTTCCTTGAATGTCATCATTAAAGCACAAATAGTCGTTCCGATACTTGTCCAGCAAGGTTTGAGCAACACTGCTGTTGAAATCCTCAAACTGAACCAAAACATTGGGCCAGCGGAAGCGAACGGCTTCCATGAACTCGTCCACTAGGTGAAAGTATTCACTTCCTTTCAAGCGCTTTTCCTGAACACCCAAGTAGAACTGATCATGTAAGAGCTGTTTGTTATCTGTACCGACATCCAAGACAATCGGCAAGACTCGATGCGGTGCGATACCTCCCGCTGCACAATACAATGACAGCTTGCCAACTGGAATGCCCATACCGTTTGCGCCCAAATCACCGAGACCAAGGATACGGCTACCATCCGTCACCACAATCACGTGCACATCCTTATGCGGCCAGTTGTACACCATGGCAGCCATATTGCCGCGATCTTCCGGGGTAAAGTACATTCCACGAGGTCGACGAAATCGTGCAGCAAACTCCATGCATGCTTGTCCGACGGTTGGCGTGTAAATGAGTGGCGCCATTTCCTCAATGTGGTCCACCAAGACACGGTGGTACAAGGTCTCGTTGCGGTCGTGCAAGTCTTCCAACAAGAGGTTCTTACGAATGTCACTCTCTTCCGCGCGAAGCGCCAGGAGGAAACGCTCCTTTTGCAAGCCAATGTTCATGACACGGTGAGGCAACAGGCCGCGGATGCGGAGACGATCCTTTTCGCCACTCTTGAAGGCAGTTCCCTTGTTAAAGAGCGGGCTGTGAAGAACCTGGATTCCTCCGCCCGAGATACGGATAGGCGACATGAAACTGCGCTTGCAGCCCGCCCATTCTCCAGTCTCGGTAAGGGCTTCTTCTTCGACGACGGCGGTGGAATCGCTAAAGGGGCGAATCGAGACGGACGATGCCGTCGATGATCTTACGACCAAGCAAGTCAATCTCGCGGCGCTTCTTCCTCTTGCGATGGACGATAACATTTTGGCCGTGCTATATGCTGTCTGATCACTATGTCGTTACTTGCTTCGAAGAGGTACCGGTATCCGTACCGTAGTCTGGTCTAAAATGCAACGAACTGATACTGATACAGTAGTAGACTAGCGACGAGACTGATGACCGAAGGACGCACCGAAGCCGATCGATCGAGGACTGTCAAAATCGTCGAGAAACGAGACGAGAAAGTCCGCGAAAAAGTACGGATACGTCATCTTTTGTCAATGCCTAATAATATTATTAATCACTGGTACTGGTACCCAGGCTGATTGATACAGATAAATGTACAGTACCTCACTAAAAATTACATGATGAGTGTGCGTAGATTGATCTGCCTGCGGTCATCTTTAATTTGCCATGCCATGCCGTAGAATACAAAAGAAATTTCAACACCATGGCCGGCCTACGAGCCCTGTTGATTGCTGCTATCGTCTGCACCACGCTGGGCTTACTGCGTGTCTACGACCGGCTTCTTACAGGCTTACAAGATAGTGTCATTTGGACCAAAGCAATCGAAGGCAGCCAGTCACAGCATCATGGCAAGCAACACGCGCATGCGGCCAAGAACGGAGCCAAACGCGGGACGATCCTGGATCGTTGCTACAGTGGTCGTTTCCATGGATATTGGGACTTTGGCTTTAGCCGCATGCGATTCTTTGATCCCGTGTGCGATGAATCGCTTGTCACGCTTGTAAAGATGCCCCAAAGCGTAGATGCCTCCTCGTCCAAGACCGAATTTCTGCAAGGGCACACCGACCTCACTCTCTTTGATCGTTTGGAAGGCTCGTGTATTCTAATGCTAGGTGACTCAACAGATCGACAAATACTTGAGCAATGGTGTCCACGATGGGACTCTAATAGGAAGCGGGTCGAGGTATGGATGCCCGAAAATGGAGCGAAGCGCTTGAGTCGAGGCCAAAACGCAAAAGCTGGCGCCAGTTGCAAGGCCCACAACAAATTCAGCTTTGGTCAGTATACCCTTTACGGGGTTTGCCCACCTCCCTATTGGGTATATGCTCACATGTACTTGAAAGGACCTCAGGATCTGGTTTGGGGCAATACAACAAAGACGAGAGTGATTCAGGATGTACCCAAGTTCTTTCGGCGTTGCGACGAGGTAGGCCACGACAAGTTCAAGGTGGTGGTGTTGCAGAGTTATCTGTGGGACCTTTCGCGAGAGGGCTTATACTCAAACTGGACTCGTCCGTCCCCACGATTTATATCGGATTGGGCGCAAAACGTGACGACGCTCGTGCGTTGGGTCCGTGAGGCCGTGCCAGATGCCGCGATTGCTTGGAGATTTGCGGGCGACATTGTGGCGGGGAGTGGGAGGGACGCTCAGGCTATGCATGATATGAACCAAGCTATTTTGGCTCTTGGGGATGAGATGATGGTGGACTTCTTTACGGACTACGGGGCGGTGCTGGATAGCACGCTTGCGTCGGTCAAGAATATTGGGCCATTCGATGCCCATCCTCCAGACGAGCCACGGACAGGCTACGTGAACCTCATGCTGAACGCATTGGTGGCTGCGTATGACTCAAAGGTCAATGCGTAGCTGTTAGGAAACCTGAAGGGGGAACTCTCTGCACGGGGCGGCGGCAAGCAATAACCACCGGCAACATCAAATACAGTGATGAAGTGCAATAACTTCCCATAATCACGATTCTTTCGCATGACTCTACCTTAAATTGAATGACCATATCATGCATTGTAATACACTTTACACTGAACACACACTACTGATATTGTAGGCGCTAGACTATTTATCCGCCTAGGCCGTGGCCCATCACCGTCATCCCCAATCCTAATCGAGTTCTGGTCAATTCGCGAGAAAATTCGACTCAAAAAATCGGTTGATGACCATGGGATTTCGCCGTAATTCGGATCTCAAGCCCATGAATAGTCGATTCTGGAGCTAGCTGCTAGGATCGATGTTCTACTAGCAGGATTAGGCAGCCAAGAATTGCTCTGGTCTTCTTCTATGCCGCTTTCGACATCTCAAGCCTTTCGTCGGGCAGCGGAGCGTCTCGTTCGTGCCATGGAGGGCGCGGCGGCGGATTCACCGGATGAACTGATTGAGTGGTCGATTGAATCTGGTCATGGAGGGGTTTGCTATCTCGTTCACCCTACTATATTCCACCCCTCCAAGCATGCTCCTACTGATCGGAAGCAGTGCCAAGACGACGATAGTGTGATATGTGGTACTTGGATTGATGAAACCGTCAACAGCGATCCCGACGTTGCGGGCCATCCTCACGACGATACCGGGGCAGCAGAAACAGAGTGGATCTTCCATACCGTCTACAACGAAACTTGGCGAGCTCCAGTGCTCTTCTTTCACGTACAGTACAGGGATGGAACTGCTTGCTCCAGAAAAGTCGTTCTCGACAGGTTGAGTATTCAATGCCATTATCCAAACCAAAGCGGCGACTCGTGGGATTTTTGTTCGCAGGAAGAGCATCCTGGAACAGGCCTTCCAGCGTTTTTCCTACACCCATGTAGGACACAGGAGCGCCTTGATGCAATGCAGGCGAGTACTAATGATGAAGCTGTGCGTTTACTCAGCTGGATGTGCATGATTCTTCCCTCCGTTGGCTACCCAATCTCCTCTCGGACGTTTCTCAAACTAAAGGAAAAGCTTAAAGAAATTAACTAGATATTTCCCATGGTCAGGGTAGCAAAATGAATAGGCTAACCATACTGGTCTAAATGTAGGCATCAATAACTATGCGTCGTCGACCTTTAGTCGCAGCTCCTCTGGCAGCTCCTGTGTCTCCAGCCAGTTGCCAAACTCTTCTTGTCTTTTTTCGGCTTCCTTCGTCTCTTTCACTTCGTCTCGCACAGTGAAATCAGTAACTCCGTCCCAAAAAATGGCCTCAATACGACCAACGTCCTTCCACATGCGTCCATCGAGCTCCTTGACTGCGTCACTCGCTGCGCCGGGTTGAGTAAACTTGACTATCACCACACCGTCACGATGCTGTGAAAAGACGGTAATCTTTTCCACTACTCCCCACTCCTCACATTCGATTCGCAGATCTTTTTCTATACTCGCCAACCGCGCATCTTCGTCGGGTCGCCCGACCAAAGTGGATGGATCAAACAAGTGTTTCAAGACAATAATTCGGAGTCCCTTGCGACCACCCGTCAAGCGACCATTGAACTCGCCTTCATCCCAATCGGTGGCTTGAATAGCCGCCAGTTTGGCCACCTTTCTTTTGGCGTTGGAGATACGCGCCCGCTTATCGTCAAACTCTTCCCCGTGCTGTTCAAATTTGGCCCGTTGCACACGAATGACTGAATCTGCGGCAGTATGTTTGACGCTTGGTCGAAACTGCGACTCGTCCAATAGCGTGAGAGCCAAGTCGACCGATTCTGCTCGGGCAAAACAAATACTACCGTCGCCCTTGCATTGACCCTTGACCGGGCCGTCCTTGTGTTTGTAGAGCTTGATTTTAGGTCGTTGGGATTCTGGATCGAGGTCAATGATACCCGCCTTGCCGAAAAGGCTGGCAATCTCTTCCTCAGTAGTATCTACAGGAAGGCCAGTCACATACACCCAGCATTTGGCGTTCTTGGCTTGAAACTTTGTCTTTCGCTTCCTTTTGGCGGGCTGATGTTGATGAGAGGAACTGGTGCTGCTGCTGACGGCGCTTTCGCTCTTTTTGAGTGCCGCCTTTTTTTTCTGTGCCTTGGGTGCGAGTGCCTCGTGAATCCAGTTGCCTGTCCGAGGATCTTTCACATAGCGACTCCCGCCGTCGGTGTTGTACCCCTCGTCGTCACCGCCGTCATCGTCGCTACCGTTGTGTTTCGCTCCCATGCTTGCCGTAAAAGACAAAAATGCTTCTAGCTCATCGTGAACTTCTTTCGACATGTCATCTGTTGCCGCATCAACTTGTTCTATAACGTCTGTATCAATCGCTTCTTCAACAACTTGCTTCTGGTGGTCGGGTTGATTCCAGATGGGCGGCACCGTATCAAAGGCTTGCAAGGCGGTCCGTAGACTGCTCACTTTATCAATGGTGGTCCACTCGGGACACGTTTCGGAATAGACGCGCGTATTGCCTTTGATAGACTGCTTGCGCCAAAGATCAGCCAGTGTTCGACACGATACGGGTCCTTGTACTTCCGCAATCGTCGTTGTCGCAGTGCCTTCGTAATACCAGGTAGCGACAGCTTCTCGTATCACTGGCAGCGATCGGCCTAATTTCCAGCCGGTATCTGAGTAAGAGCCGTCCGCTTCCAGAGCCAGCATTTGGGTATCGGCATTAAGATGATGTGGCACTTGTACGCCTGTAACCGGGCACATAATGCGACAAAGCTGCCGGCACAACAGGGGAGCCGTCGAAATGGCGCCCGTCACGCTGTTTTGATACAACAAGGACTGATCCAGAAGCAGCTGGAGGTCTTGTTGAGATTTTTCGCCGTTATCAGTTAAATCGTTGCTTGTAGCTTCGTTGACTGGAAGGGCAGTCATTTTAATGTTGGGACTCTAGCTTAACATTCGTTTAAAGAAAGACGGCCCATCACCATGGTGTAAAGTGCGAACATCGTCAAAAGAGATCGAAGCGAAGGGTCGGAAACCAGTCCCCCAACGTACTTGAGTCACGTAATGTTCGCGCGCTTTTCGTATCGTTCGTCGTGAAGATGCCAGAAACGACCAGCTGCAACAAGAAGACAAAATAGCGACGCTCGCGTCGTCCATTTCACCATGGCGGGCTTTCTCGGCAAATGGCTCTTGCGGCCTTCTTTCTGGACGTGCATTATTGCGGTGGTAGCCTACTGGGAAAAGACGGCTCTAAGAGGAGCATTTGTTTACGACGATGCGGGAAGCGTCAGGAAGAATGTTATCGTGACGGGCGTCGTACCCCTTCAGGAGATTGTCACGCGAGACTTTTGGGGCACGCCCCTGTCAGAACCGGGCAGTCACAAGAGCTTTCGACCGGTAACGACTCTTACATTTCGATGGAACTGGATCTTGGCGGAAGCATTGGGGACCAATGAAACTGCGGACCATACCTACGGCTTTCATGTGGCCAATGTGGCGTTGCACGGCGTCGTCTGCGGATTGGTGACGGAAGCGGCAGCATTTGTCTTTGAGGGGCCCACTGCGAGTGACGTGATTGCGCAGCTGATTACCGGCTTTTTGTTTGCGCTTCACCCCGTGCATGCGGAAGCCGTGAGTAATATTACTAGCAGGGGTGAATTACTCATGAGTTTATTTTCCCTGCTGGCGTTTCTGTCGTTTGCAAGTCATCTTCCTGGCAAGACGACAAAGGTACCGACAGCTGGGTTGGGCCGATTACGATCTATTTTCTTTCTGTACATTTTTCCATGGTTTTGCATGACGCTATCGCTCTTCTCCAAGGAACAAGGAGGGACAACGCTGATTAGCTTGGTGGTGTTTGACTTTTTGCAGAACCACAGCTCGGTTGTAAACTATCTCAAGACTGTCTTGGCATGGGACGCTCCCTCGATTGCCTTCTTACGGCGAACTACAATCTTGGCAATTCAAACTCTTGTCATGTGTGGATTGCGATACTGGTTGAATGGGGAAACTAGTCCGGATTTCATTACAGATCAGAATCCGGCCGGGTTTGCCGAGGATCGATTCACCCGTGTTTTTTCCACCAGTTGGGTGTACTGCCTGTACATTTGGGATGCTCTTTATCCCCGATATCTATGCCCCGACTGGTCAGGTGTCAGTATTCCCTTGCTTGAAGGGTGGAGGGACGCCCGAGTTCCGTACGTTCTGGCGATGTGGACGTTTGCTGCAGCCGCGGCCGGGTCCTTCGTTGTGGGCGCACCAGAGACCACGGCGCCCAGGTATCTGGAGATGCGTCGCATCACACTTATGGCATTCTTCGCCTTTTTGTGCAGCCCATTTTTGCTTTCTTCCAATCTGCTAGTTGTGGTTGGTCTCATGAAGGCAGACCGCGTGATTTACCTGCCGCTCACGGGATTCTGTCTAATCGAGGCCTTGTTGGTCAAAACGTTGTTTTTTTCCCATGATTCGCTTGATAGTCCCAAAAGCGAGAATCATTCTACCAGCGGTAAGATAAAGGTCGGTCGGAATCTGCCCCTTGGGGGGCATTTGCTCGTCATGACGCAACTCTTGTTATTTGCGGCAAAGCTCCACGAACGCAACGTTGCGTGGAGCGATTCGCTGAGTCTTTGGGGCACTGCGTATCAAGTGAATCCCATCAGTCGGCATACCATTTACAATTACGGCTACGAGCTATCACTCCGACAACGATACGAGGAAGCGGAGGAAGTGTTACGCCCTATTGCAGACCCACATGTGGAAGGTCCGAGTAACACGATGGTCTACTCCATGGTCCTATTCAATCTACAGCGGTGCCCGGAAGCGAACAAGTTTCTTGACGATGCCTTTGAAGTTCTTGAAGAAAGGAGGGAATCTGGAGGGACCCGATATACGCCTTCGGGTATTGCGCGCCTTGAAAGCAACATGTTGGTTGCGAGAGCCTATTGCGCGGACGATATTGCTCAAACCGGAAAGATCATGTACAATGCTGTACAAACAGATCCAAGCAACGATTATGCTGTCCAGTCGGCAATGTCTGTTTTGAAAAAGGTCGAAAGCAGCAACATGCTTCAGAAACAGCGAATGAGAATGGGAGTGCAATGATTTTTTAATTCGCATTCAAACGTGGCGACGTAGTAAATACTACTTATTGATTCCTTTACTTCGTGACTTTAATGATGAGTTGTTCAGGTAGACCGTGATCGTTCTAGCGTACATACTTACTAGCTAGCTGCTTCTTCAGAGCTTTTTCATGATAATGTGCGCACGGCGCGCGATGGCTGATGATATTATTATTGACAGAGATCAGAATCATAGATATCTTCTGAACCCGGATATACTATTTTTTCGCTCACAGCGGATGACTTCTTGATTGATTCCGGAGGTTTCGCACCTCCCTTTTTTTCGTAACAGCGCGGTGAGAAGAAACACAAGAGCTCACAAACGACAGCGACCATCAACACCCGTCTCTTACCCTTGTTCAGCATGACCATGCCAACTGACTCCGCTCCTACTAAGCCTTCCCCTCTTACCTGTGTTGATCATTGTGAATGTGCCACTGGACCAAAGGCGCTATACAGGGAGTACAACGGAGAGGAGGAGTATTTCACCGGAATCGTTGTGCACGACGATATGACCTGCATCAAGCTTCATTTCCCCGGACAAGGCGACGTGAACGGAGCCGGTCACGAAATGGGAGACCTCGAGTTTGAAACTGATTTCTGTCATTACCCTAACTCTACATTCAAGCCTACGATCAAGAAGCTTGACTCGCACTTGTTGAACTTTTCCGTAGGCACGGGGCAGCTCGACAAGATTCTAGCCACCGATGGAAACAACGCAGAGTATGATGTTGAGTACCCTTTCTTCATCCCTCGTAATGGTTGGACTACGCCTCAGATTCGTGCCGGTGACTCTGTCAAGATCGTGGCTATGGGAGGCATTCATGGCATTCCCTTCATCATGGAGAGATTTTGGTGTGACGTTGCCAGCGTTACCAACACTGGGATTGTTTCCGGTATTTGTCAGGCCAACCTCAATGGCCTCCACCATATCAAGAACGGAGACTTGATCTCGTTTCGAGTCACTTCCGTCATGGGAATGAAAAAGGGGAAACACTGGAACTGAGAGGGATATGAATGGGGAGGACGACAATCCGAATCTAGTCAAGATAAAACGTAAAAGTATAGGAATGAGTGGTCATTTATTCATGAAAAATTCATACAGCGATCTACCTATACGCATTATATGCGATACGACTTTGAGAGGCAAAACTGGGTTTACCATGGTCAAGCTAACGATGTTTCAGTGCTTCAAGTGGGAGAGATCGTGTTTCGGTCGACCCGATCGACTCAAAACTTATTTAAGGAAGAATATTGTTGGTCACGATTGTTTTAGCCATATTGAGTTGCCGTTGTACAGTTCGTGCTAGGCTCTACTGTGTTGAAGTTCTATGTAAATGCGCGAACAGATAGGGGCGGACCACGAAAAGATCTCCCCAAAAATCGAAGCCTTTCTTGCGAACAGATGGCGGTCGTTTATCGACATCGATCCTCATTCAAGTTGTCCATACCAGGTAGAGAGTAGAGAGTGCTTCCGGACGTTGCTTTGCGCCAACCATGTATGAGAACGGAGGAAATAAGAAAGGTAGAGGTATCAGCATGCACGAAGAAACCGTGCCTTTGAAAGGCGGTGATGTTTCACCGCGCAGTTGCAGAGAACCGCAAAGGACTTCTTTCAAATCTCGATGCATCTCTATGTTCGCCATTGGTGCGTCGGTCATAGCTATCATCATTGGTGCCCAGGCAATCATGTTTGCGTTGATTGGAGGTCGTGGTGATGGATCTGATGTGTCAACCCCGACTATGCCGGTTCCCAATGGGGTGCAGACTCCTGTAACGGATCGTCGAGATTTCTACGACGAGCTCGGAAGATACGTTCTCGAAGACTATGATGCTCAACCTCCGTTCTCGAACTTTCTCCCGGCGTTAGCGGGGTATTACGGAAAGCCACTTTATGCATTCTACGTAAATAGAGGCCAAGGTATTGCCTCCTTCGGTGTCACGTCCAAGGACTTCCCAATCATGGAATTCAGTCCGGCCAACAAGGCCTACCAGTCGTCGAGCTTGCTGGGATTTCGCACCTTTCTACAAGTGTCTCGCAAAGGACACGATTACGTTGTAACCGAGCCCTTTAGCCCACTGGAGACTCGTTTTTCGCAACTGTCGGATGAATCGCTGAAAAAGCTGCCGAAACGCTTCATGTACGTGGGAAGTAACGAGGTGCATATTCAGGAAATCGACCGCGCACACGGCATCGAGACGAATGTAACCTACTTTATCCTTCCAGAGGAAGACTTTGGTGCTTTTGTGAAGAGAACGACCATTACCAATCTCGATAAAGATACGGATTTGACAATTTCCATGCTGGACGGATTAGCCAAGATTGAGCCGGCCGGAGGAAAGTTACAGAAATTGCTCGATGAAATGGGCCGCACGCTTGAAGGCTGGATGGGCGTCTACCAGACGTACAAAGACACATTAACTATGCCTTTTTTCCGTCTTTCGACCATACCTGGTGACACGGCCTCCGTGGTGATCCAACAGGCGGGCCACTGGTGCCTTTCAATGATAGAAGGTGAACAGGATCATGACTCGGAATTACTCCCCATTATTTACGACCAGTCGAAGGTATTTGGTGAAGATACGACTTTGCTCAAGCCGGTGGCGCTTTTTAATAAGCCAATCAAGGACATTATCAAGGAGCCTCAGTATGGTTTTGCAAAGACGTCGTCGGCTTTTGCCGCCGTCGATAGAGTCACTGTGGCTCCGGGTAAGACTGTGACAGTCTCTACATTCTTTGGCAAGGCCGAGCGTATCGTGGATATGCCTGTGGTTGCGCAACGAATTCAAAAAGCTGGCTTTAGTCAGTATAAAATGGCTCGCACCCGAGAGATTATCAAGCAGATTACTGCGGGCGTCGAAACGAATACTGCGAATCAGCTTTTCAATGGGCACGTGCAGCAAATGTTTCTTGACAATAGTCTACGTGGAGGAATACCCAGCATTCTTGGGGATGTTGATGACGATTCGAAATTAAGGAATGCGGATGAAGACGACCGACTCAAAGTGTATCATTTGGTAAGTTTGAGATTCGTTTCATTCTTGGCCTTGCAGTGCTGTTAATCAACATGGTCTAACTTGTTTTGCTTTTAACATCTGTTGCAGTTTTCGCGTATTCACGGCGATCTCGAGAGAGATTACAATGACTTTGAAATTGCATCGACCTTCTTCTCACAGGGCCCTGGAAATTACCGCGACGTTGCCCAGAACCGCAGGAACGACGTTCTATTCAACCCTCGTATGGGTTCTTTCAACGTCAAGAGCTTCCTAACCTTCATTCAGGCCGACGCGTACGAGCCGCTTACAGTCGAAGCGGTTGTCTTCGTTCTACGAGACTTGAGTGTATGCAAATACATAGCTCTCCGTTCTGTGGGAGAAGCCGATGGACACCGAGCGCAGCGAGAGGCACTGACCGGTATCTTGAACAGTGGTCCATTCCGTCCAGGGCAGCTGTTTCTGCTCATGGAAGAGCAAAGTATTGATATCATCATTTCTAGACAAGAGTTCATTGACGCAGTAGCTGCTGCAGCAGAATACTTTCCAATGGCAGTGTACACTACGGGTTTTTGGGCCGACCACTGGACTTACTACGTTGATCTGATCGAGTCCTACCTTTCCATCTATCCAGACTGGGAAGAGAGAATTATGTTTGATGAGTCGCTCCCGTACTTTTTCTCCCCTGCTTTTGTGTTGCCGCGGAAGAAGAAGTACGTGCTATCTACTTCCTTTGGCGGGACCGGCAAACATGTACGTCAGCTTGAATCAACGAAAGCAGACAAGGAAGGGAAGCGCTTTCAGAAGCAGTTCATCAGTAACTCTACAGGATGGTACGACTTTGAAGCCAACTGGCAGCATGACGATGACGGGAACGTTTTTCGAAGCTCTCCAATTGCCAAGCTGCTTTTGTTGGGCACACTCAAGTTTGCTACTCGTGATGCCTATGGTATGGGTATTGAGTATGAAGGAGGAAGACCCGGTTGGGACGATGCCAACAACGGACTGGTCGGAATGCTCGGTTCTGGTATGCCGGAAACGTACGAGCTTGCCGTTTTGCTGCGCTATATACTGTCCGTCGTTACCAAGTATGAACGCGATATTATTGTTCCAACGGAGCTTGGCGACTTGGTAGATAATGTCAACGGAGCGCTCATTACTTTGTCAGTTCAACCGTTCAATTCGAGCTCGGTGAAAGACACAGTACCTACCGCTCTCTTTGATTATTGGGATACGGTGGCTGGTGCCCGCGAGGCTTACCGAGAAGAAACGAGAATCACCTTTTCCGGTCCGACAAAAGCGTTGTCACATGCACACGTGGCTTCATTCGTCAAGACTTGGTTGGCCGAGATTGACAAAGGTATTGGAAGGGCGCTGCTACTTGGATCACAAGGCCACGGGGACGACGGATCCAGTGGCATTACTCCCACCTACTTTTCCTTTAACGTTACCAAATGGCAACTCACCGGCGCCACGGACAAGACTGGGCATCCCTTGGTGAACGCAAAGGAGCTGACTGTGAATCGCTTTCCATTATTTCTTGAGGGACCGGTTCGCATGATGAAAACTGTGCAACCTGAAAACGCGAGAGATATTTACCAAAAGGTTAAGGCATCGCCACTACGGGACGAAAAGCTGGGAATGTACACGATATCGGCGAGTTTGAAGGGGCAAAGCTTCGACATGGGTCGCGAGATGGCCTTTGCAGCGGGTTGGCTAGAGAACCAGTCTGTGTGGCTGCACATATCGTACAAATTCTATCTGGAAGTCTTGCGCCACGACCTGTTCCATGAATTCTATGAGGAAATGACTTCCGGAGGAATGCTTCCGTTCATGGATCCCGATGTTTACGGCCGATCGCTCATGGAGTGCTCGTCGTTCATTGCGTCGTCTTCATTTGACGACCCATCTGTTATCGGGCGAGGCTTTTTGGCCAGGTTGAGTGGATCAACTGCTGAGTTCCTAAGCATGTGGGCTTTGATGATGATCGGACCGAAACCTTTCTTTGTCGAAGAGGGTACTGGTGAGCTTCGCATGCAGCTTCTTCCTGCTTTGCCACGCTGGTTGTTTGACGACTCTGACAAAACTAAGCCACCAAGTGCGTCCTTCAAGCTCTTTGGTGAAATCGTTGTCACATACTACAACTCGAGAGGCAAGGATGATCTGTTTCGTCTTCCACCGGCTCGCTACATTGTTACACTACGGGACGGCAACACCTTTACCATTGCCAGTCCAAGCATTCCTTCCGAGCTTGCAGACAAGATCCGTCGGGTAGTGTTTGTCGCTTCCATTGACGTTTATTTTGAGTAGTAGGTATTAACCATTCAATTTTAGGGGCAGAAGAAAGATCAAATCTACCATTTCCTAGACTACTTCATTAGTTGCTCTTCTGTAATCACCAACGTTGCTTTGAGCAAATCAAACCATGCCGACCACCCGTCCATGTCCTTTTCAATATTCGGTTCCTTACTAATGAAAGACGGCACCTCATCAATCGCTCCCAAGCTAAACCCCGACGCGATAAGTACCTCCCTCCCACCCGTATGGCGCCCAATATCGTCGTGAAACTTGGGATGATCCCTTCGTATGCGGCGAAAGTTGGTTTCTTCGGGGTGCGCGACAATTTGGGAAAAGAGCGTGTGCAAGGCATAGATGGCCGCCTTTTGCGCGGCCGCGTCGGCGGCCGTGCTCTCCAGCAAGATGCGGAGTTGCTCGCGAACACCCTCGGGACCCTTGGTAACAGACGCGGCCCACTGACGGTCGGCGCGATTGGCTTCTTCTAGGGCGCGTCGTTCGGTGTCTCGTGCCTCTCGTGCGATTCTCGCTTCTTGGGCTTGCTGTTGTTCTATCTGCAGCTTTTGCGCCTCCTCCAATCGAAGTTGCTCTTCCTTTTGCTGTTTTTTTTCTGCTTCAATGGCCGCTTGTTGGCGTTCGAGCTCTTGCTGCTTGGCCAGGTCTTCTCGTTCGGCTTGACTTCGTTCCAGATCGGCCTGTTGTCGAATTAGATCCACGGCGGCAGTGGCTTGACTTTGCTCTTGCTGGGTCTCTGTCGTTATCTCGGGTTCCTCGCCAAAGGCAGCGTCCAGTCCAGCGGCCAGCTCATCGTACAGTTTCAATAGGGCCAAGACACGAACGGCGGTCTTTTCGCCGTACCTTGGCTTTTGCGTGACGGGGTCCGTTTCGGACAGGCGCTGGCGAAATCGCTCCATCTTTGGTGCTATGTTCTCGAGTCGTTCTCGCAGAGACTCGAGCGTTGCGAGAACCTTGGTAGCCTGTTGAGCCTCATCTGTATTGGGCGACTCATCTGGAAGAGTCTCTTCGTTGTCAATAC
>Ga0307981_1002015_pt1 | contig 17140 bp, 14 predicted proteins | sample OrgLakmetagen987_FD_201849 | JGI IMG/M metagenome (GOLD analysis project Ga0307981, IMG submission 201849) | Saline water microbial communities from Organic Lake, Antarctica - #987 | ecosystem: Environmental > Aquatic > Non-marine Saline and Alkaline > Saline | place: Antarctica: Organic Lake... | reverse complement strand
TATCGCGAAGTATCCACGAAACAATAGGCTCTTCAGGCTCAGTTTTCGAACCAGCGAAGGAGCGACCGACTAGCTCGCAGTTCTGGTCAAAAGAGGCGTCGGTGGGGGGTAGATTGAAGAGACTTGGTTTGATCCATCTAGTTCTGAGTGACCCAAACTTGATTGAAGGTTTGGGACGTCTTTCGCTCCTCGGAGACGAAGAGCTGGGTGAATTCTTAAAGCATTGGCTTCAGAAACCCTCGACAGCTGATCCATCATAGGCGAGCAACAAAGTTGCGTCTTCCGTGCAGTCTTAGTACTGCGCTGAGCGTCATTCCCTCTCTCAGATCTGCTGAAATATCAGGGGGGGCGAGCGAGCGTTGCCGTTGCCGCAAAATTGTGTATGTCGTGTATTGCCAATCCCATTCCAGTCCAGTCTGAACCTGCGTGAACGGTTCCACGCTGTCCCCCTTTGGTTGCGAATTACGTCATCCACAGGAAGAATTTTCACACCACCGTTTTTATGCTGACCATTTTGGTGGCCCAGCCGGCGTCTTTTGTCAAAATGAGCACTGAAATGCCTAGGCCACTGGCTCTAGTGTACAGCTTGTTGACGAACTCACGGTTCTTAGCTGATTCTGCCAAGTCATCAATGATGAGAAGCGGTAACTCGCTGCAACTAGTTTGCGGACGACCTGCACCGATGTCTAAATTGTCTCCCTGTCTGATGGTAACCTCGATTGGTGCTAGTCGAGGAGCCAAGCAATTCTCCACTCGACCGAAGCTCATCTTGAAGAAACCCCAGATCGGTGCAGTCGACGACGCTTTCTTTTTATTGAAGGTCAAAGCTGAACACAGAATATTCACCATATGGGGAGCAGCGTCGGCAGCAGATCGCTCTTGAGCAAACGTCTTTGCAAAATCCTCGCTACCAGAAGCATTGATCATTAGTGCACGCTTCGGACGGTCTACATATTGACCTTGCAACAAATGCACTGCAGCCATGGTTTTACCTGATCCCGTCTGACCATAGCATATATGTGATCCCGTTTGACCATAGCATATATATATGTTGTCCCAATATCCGCTTGGATGTAATGGTTAACAAAAGCGCTTACGAAAGTGCTGGCCACCAAGGTGGTCCGATCGACTTTGATGTCTATTGGTGTCCTCGCTGTGGCTGCTTCACTCAAATCTTCAACCAGCCAATCCCATTTGGCCACATTCACAGCTTCAGAAGCTAAATAGTCCACCATCAGCAGAGCATCTGCTATCGTATCCACATCTCCGCTCTAGTTCCACTGTAGCCTGTAGCAGAGTGGATATTATGTTCATTGCTGAGAGAGGAGGTTGAACGGTTTTTGATCAGTCGTCTGTCAGCGTCGGACCTCATTCCATTTTCAAACGCAAATTCTGTGGTGGTGTCATCGTGGGTACCCTTGTCGGCATCTGCATAAAGTGCAAGTTATCTGTGCGCCCTACCGTAACCACCCTACCCGAGACTGTCAGCACCTAGCTATCCAAAAATGAAAGAATCGGCGGAAACAGAGGTCGAGGCGATGGAATGCGGAGCAAGTTTGGCCGAACTCGAGTACGGCGGAGTCTTGAATGTTCCTCAAGCGGTGAAGTCTTTGCCGTGGTCGTCATCGCTCACAGCAACGGCACCGGGTAAGGAAGAGCTGGAAACGATTGAATCACTGCGATCCATGATTGCTTCGGACGTTCTTACTGATGGAGCGGTCTTTACGACTTTTACGTCGCCCTTTGAAGTTCCACCGGGTGTTTCAAATCCGTCGGGAAAACGGCATCTCGACCTTCCCCTCATCTACTGCGACCAAACGGCTTCAAATCGCCCCGTCAAGAGCATCGAGCAGTATTTGGAGAATGTCTGTCTCCCGTTTTACGGAAACACCCATACAAACACAAGCATCTCTGGCAGTCAAAGTAAGTACTGATGCGAGCGTCGTATTGGGACTTGTCTGTGTGCATTGACGAAGCACAGCATCTCACTGTCTTACTATTCTTGTTCTATTGCAGGTACCGCCTTTGTCGCCGAGGCCAGACAGATTATTGCCGAAGAAACCAACGCCAAGATTACTGGCAAAGCCAGTCTCGACGTGGTCTTGTTCTCGTAAGTGCAGAGTCTTGTCTTTTTCGCTCTTCAGCTTGCCTTCTTAGGGGAAATCATCTCACATTTGAAACATCTCCTTGCTGTACCAACAGTGGAAACGGAGCAACGTCGGCCGTTGAGTTGCTCATTGATTGCCTTGGTATCAGGCACGCCAGTGGTGACGTCCCTAACCGGCCAGTAGTCTTTGTGGGTCCTTACGAGCATCATTCCAACCTGGTTCCTTGGCGTGAATCGGGCTGCGAGATTGTTATGGTACCTGAATGCCAGACTACCCGCTCGGTCGATATCAGAGCTCTGGAAAGACTCTTGCAGACGCCATCGTTTGAAGGTAGGCTCAAGATGGGAACTTTTACGGCGGCATCGAATGTGACGGGGAAAGTGAGCGACGTGGACCGAATTGCAGCCACGTTGCATCGCTTTTCAGCTCTAGCCCTTTTTGATTATGCGACAGGTGCACCGTATCTACCAATGGACATGAACCCTCCACCATCGTCTCAGTATCCGTCAGCTTTTCTTGTTGCCAAGGATGCCATCTTTCTCAGTCCGCACAAAATGATTGGGGGTGTTGGGTCGCCTGGTGTCTTGATTGTAAAGAAAAACTTGGTGAATCAAGTGAATGCCCCGAGTCGTTCGGGAGGAGGGACCGTGTTTTATGTGACGAATACGCACCACCGTTTCCTCAGCAATCGGATCGAACGATACGAAGGAGGCACACCAAATGTAGTTGGAATATTGCGTGTCGGGCTTGCCTTCCTATTAAAGCGAACGGCCGAAGAAAAGTTTGCAAAGCTGGCCTTCGCAAAAGTCAAGGACGAGAGTGCGGAATCCGTTCCGCGATCCATCGAAGAGTACGATTGCACGACGCACGCCAAAGTCGCTGCATACCTTCGGAAGCACGCACCTAATCTTGTTTTACTGGGTGCAGAAGACCCTGAAGGCAACCTCCCGATCTTTTCGTTCTTGATTCGCTTCGAGACTCGTTTTTTACATTTCAATTACGTCTCTGCCATTTTGAACGACGTCTTTGGTATTCAAAGTCGAGGCGGTTGCCAATGCTCAGGGCCGTATTCTCAGCGGTTGCTAGGTCTTACTATGATGACAAGAGACGGGGAGGTTCCTAACCAGCAGAATAAAGATATCGAAACAGCTCTACTCCATTTCAAAGAACGAGCTGAGCTCCTTCGACCTGGCTACACACGCCTCAGCCTTCCATTCAAAGGTCTTCACACTGAGGAGGTTGACTATGTGGCTAAAGCCTTAGTTTGGGTAGCCGAGCACGGCTGGGCGCTCATGTGCCAATATCGTTGCAACCATCGGACGGGAGAAGTAAGCTTTTGTGTGTGTGTGTATGTGTGTTGTTTGCTTCGCATCGCTGTGTTGCTAATGTCAGCCCCGCTCCTTTCCAAATTAGTGGCGACACTACAGTCGCCAAGGCAAGCCGTTGGGTAGAGAAGAGCGAAGATGGCTGAGTCATTACAATGTGGGCACTTCGGCGAGAAAAACAGACTCCGAGTCTAAAAGCCTGCACACCACCCTAACTGCGACGCTGTCGAACGCTGATGAGATCCTCCTCGCTGCCAAATCCGATAAAAGAAACATATCACAGGCTCTCAAGATGGCCGATACCGAGTCTGTTTTGGGTACGGATGATGCCAAGCTTGAAGAACTTCGATGGTTTGCTTATCCCAAGGAATGTGCAATGGCCCTTTCAACGGATTTGTCTGGGTCTGCCTCGAAGGATTTGAACTCCCTTCTTGGAGCTCTGCGTCCTTTTGCGGTGCATCAGGAATTCAATGGGACGCCTTCGACCTCCGAAGCATCGAGCAACAGTGAGAATATGGCGCCAATGGAGGGTAGAGCTATTAAAGAAGAGAAAGTGCTTGTAATTGCTGAACAACAACTTGTTGTCTTTAGAGATGGCGAGCATACTGGCGAGGCTTTGATGGAAGAGATCGACGCCGGTATCGAGGAAGGAGAGCTCTCCGAAGGCTGCGAAATCTTTGATACGGAATCCAATGAGTGGAGGGTTCGCCAGGTCATTCTTAAGATGGAGAAGGAGATGAAGATTAGGTCGCCCCGTATCGAAACCGCCGCCGCCGTTATTCAGTCGACGACAGAAGGAGAGCCAGCAGCAGATCAACAAAGGACTGCTATCAAAAAGGCATCACGCGGCAGCTCCGCTTGGGGGCAGGGTAGCGTTCTTCAGACTGCATCTCTGGGGCAGAATATTGAGCAAATCATACCAAGCACCCTGCAGACCAAGAACGCTTCCATGTTAATAAATACTGCTTTGTCGGGCAACATGGTAAAAGGGCGTATCGTGAAACCGCCTAAGAAATTGCTGCGGATGGCCACCCAAGCGATCATCCAATGGGAAATGCTTCAAGACGGCGACAGACTACTCTTGGGTCTCTCTGGTGGAAAAGATTCAATGAGTCTACTGCACTGCCTGCTGGAGTTTCAGCGGAAGCTCCCTATCAAGTTTGAGATAGAAGTTTGCACTATTGACCCGATGACGCCCTCATTTGATCCTTCTCCACTGATTCCGTATGTCGAGACGCTTGGTCTCAAGTACCACTACATCCGTGATGACATAGTCTCTCGGGCCGAAAGCTCGGGCAAAGAAGGGAATATGGTATCATCGCTGTGTGCTTTTTGCGCCCGAATGAAGCGCGGCAATCTGTACAATTGCGCCCGACGCAACAACTGCAACAAGCTTGTTCTTGCCCAGCATCTAGATGATTGTGCGGAATCATTCATGATGTCTATGATGCACAACGGTTTCCTTCGAACAATGAAAGCAAGCTACAAGATCGATTCCGGAGACCTTTCTGTAATACGGCCTCTGGTCTACTGCAGAGAGAGCTTGATGACAGACTTTGCGAAAGCAGCGAACTTGCCAGTAATCAATGAGAACTGCCCAGCCTGCTTCGAGGAACCAAAGGAACGGGCACGAATCAAGAAACTGCTGAATCGGGAGGAAATTCTCTTCCCTAATTTCTACGACAACATTAAGCGCTCTTTGATTCCATTAATGCACGAAGACTCAGCCACCATACTGAGGTGCTACACAGAGGAGACGGTAGCAAAAAGCCGCAAAATTCCGAGAAAAGAGCACGGCACCAGTACAATCGCCAATGCAGATACACTCGCCAGTGGATCGACATCGTTGGATAGTGTTCGGGATGCGACTGACGACGATCTGATTATGGAGCTGGCCCGAAGAAAGGCGGAACGATCCAGGCAATCTGCAAGAGTGAAGGTGGTGGACCACGAAGCTGACGATCCTACTGGCCAGGTTTGTACTTTGAATGGCGGAAACGGAAGTATCCCGTGTCGAGAGCTAATGGAGTAGACACGTATGGGCTTTGGGCTCGTTTAAAACTGTATAGTTGCTTCACTTAAGGAGAATTATCGCTAGCAAGACGATCAAGATGACGATTGATACGGTGATGAGTATGATAAAGAAGACTTCCAAGTCGCTGCGATCGCCTCGATACCACTGCTCTTTCCTTTCCTCTTCTATCTCAACCGTAGCAACCCGTTTAACCGATAATGCTGGTTCGGTACCTTTAGCTCTAATCCACTCAGCGTGACTCTTTGTATAGAACCGCGACATTTTGGTGGACAATGCACCCATAGAGGATACATCATCCCCATCCGATGAGGATTCTACCGGGATATGGACAGGGATAACTCTTTGAAATGCATCGCTGGCCTCATACTTACCAATGGGCTGCACAATTGATATACCCTTGTCCGTTGACGCCACATCCATTTTCAAAATGTAATCTACACCAATCAGTTGGGCATGCCGGTTGCCCGCGGGTGCATCGCGCTGACTTTTGATAGCTGGATATTTTACCGCATGGGTAGTGCCATCTCTTTCGTTATTTGCCTGTCGACTGACCATCGGTGTGCTATCCACACGCGAAACGTTTTTGGCGTGCCTAGTATACCTACCGTTGACGCTTTGCCTGCTGTCCATATGCTCTTGACTGCTGTGCTTGACTTTGTCAGCTTGCTTGGTGCTCACCGTCTTGTCGCATTTACCATGCCCGCCTTTGTCGGCTTGCTGGCTGTCCAGAGGCGAAAGAGTTTTGTGTTTGCCTTTGTCAGTTTGCTTAAAGTCAGAAGTAGTAGCACCTTCACTATGATAAAGACCTTTGTTGGTATACTGACAATTCACAGTTGTGCGCTTACTGCATCTGTCTTTGTCAGCTTGTTGGTTACCCACAGTGGTATTGCGCCGACCTTTGTTCGCTTTGGTTCGCAGCTTGTGCACAGGTGAAGACGGGCTTCCTTTGGGTTTGTTTCCCATCTCCAGGTCTGTCAAGTCGATAGGTTTGCTGGAGATCCCCCATTCACGATCGGTAGACTCTTCAATCAGCTCCGACCTTCTCGATCTCGCATAGGCTGTCGTCAGCCTTGCGGGCACGACGACTTCACTTTCGGCAGTCGTATCGGTATCAAAGGTATCGGATGACGACGAGTCATCACTTGAATCGAGCCAGGGACTGTCATCGGACTCTGTACTACCTATACTGAGGCCTAAACTCTTGGATTTGTACGCTCTCGGCGAAAGATTGGACACCAAGGAATCTTCGTCCCGAGTTGAGACTCTCTCGTCATATGAGCGTTGCAAGCTCCCGACAGTCGAGTTATACTCGGAGCTTTTGACAGAAGAGACATAGGACTCACGCGATGTGTCATACAAATTGGTATATTCAGAACTTTTGACAGAGGAAGTATCCGATATATCTACCGAAGATATCTCGCTCCCGGCATCAGAAGAAGCATTGGAATAGATGGTGAACAGCCCTTTCCTCTGTGGTGGTCGCCCTTTCGAGCTTCCAAGATGAGGATAATACGCGTTCTTCACTTTCTGCGCAGCCATTTTTCCTTTCGTAGCAGGTAACCTTCAACTGTCTGCTCCCAAGAGGAATAAACGCCTGACTTTCCACTCGTTTGTACAACACAAAGGGTGACAAAGCTGTGAGCTCTCGAACACTTTGTGAAGACAAAATTTCTTGGCGTTGGGTCTTGCCGGGGAATTATTTGCCTTCTACACTACTTTCCTTAGTGAATGCGTTGCGCGCCTGGTGAAGCAGCGGAACGAAGAACTAAATTTAAGTTGGCCGCAAAGATGTACAGTATCCAACATCTAGTTGATCCACCGAAGACTCGGTAAAGCTAACCTCTGTAGCATTATCATTAACTGTATATCCAGCGCTTCGAAGACACGTGGCCCGTTCCGGAAGCATCGTAAACCTCCTGGAGTCTAGGAGGCGCGTTCCCTTCCAATAAACAACCGGCTGCGACACCTGGGAACTGCTCGGATAGAGTCACCACTTTGTGCGGCTGGATGCGTCTCATTATATCGTTGCTCGACACTGCAGCGAAAGAGGTCCTACCCATGATACCTACAATATCGCTTGCAGACTCCAACGTTCGTCGATGGTAATTATACACTACAGAACGGCATTACAAAGATGAACAGTTAGACGCTCACATTCGCAACTCAACCAAGTGTGCGACAACCACAGAACAACTTACCTCTACTCGTCTTTAGTTCGGGGTCCAGTCCGTACATTAGCTCTTTATTGAGAGTAGCGATACCTGTGGGACACTTGTTAGTGTTACACTTCAAAGCTTGAATACAACCAAGACTTAGCATGAAAGAACGGGCTGCGCACGTGATGTCTGCTCCAAGAGCAGCAGTTCGCACAAGAGAAAATCCCGACCCGATTCGACCAGAGGCGTTGATCATTGTTTTGTCTTTGAGACCAGCACCAACGAGAAAGTTCCGCACACAGACAAGCCCTTCTTCGAGGGGAAGACCGACCGAGTTGCTTAGCTCTGGCGGCGCCGCTCCAGTCCCGCCCTCGGCACCGTCCACCGAAATAAAATCTGGCCCGTTTCCAATCTCGACCATGGCTTTGCAAAGAGTCGCGACATCTCCTGGTTCACCGACACACATCTTGATACCGACAGGGATCCCACCTGATATTTCGCGTACCCGAGCAATAAACTCAACCAACTCGTAGGCGTTACTAAAGGAGGAATGCCGTGCAGGACTGTGACAATCGCCCGTGGGTGGAAAGTCAAGCTTTCGCGTCGTTGCAATCTCTTGTGTAATCTTAGCTTTTGGAAGAATACCCCCGTGGCCTGGCTTGGCACCCTGCGACAGCTTAATTTCAATCATTTTGATGCGTCCATCACTCGAGTCAATGGTCTCTTTCATACCGGCAGGCTCAAACACTCGGTTGGCACCAGTACCAGAGCCGCAACCAAAGTAGCCCGTACCGACATTCCAAACCAAATCGCCTCCTCCTTGCAGGTGAAAGCGTGAAACGCCCCCTTCTCCCGTGTTGTGGTAAAAGTTTCCCATTCTGGCTCCTTGATTCAACGCCAAGATTGCGTTATCCGAAATAGCTCCGTAACTCATACCACTGATATTCAAGACACTGGCCGAGTATGGCTTGCCGGTTCCGTAGGTGGCCGCACCAATGGTCACTCGCTTGCCTGCTTCATCGGTTATGGCTGTCGGCCACATGCTATGACAAGCCCATTCGTGATGTACATCGTACACGTCGCGGCGCGTGCCAAAGGGAATAGTATCGTCCACGTTCTTGGCTCGTTGATATATTTGGTTACGGTGCAGTCGATCGAAGGGCCGTCCATCGTTATCGGATTCCACAATGTACTGTCGTAGTTCGGGGCGAATCTACAATAAAGCGAGTAGAAAGGAGGAGAGTTAGCAACGTGTTGTAGAGTCAATCGCAACAGTTACATATAGTGCTCAAACACGCATCGTTCTTACCGTCTCAAGAATATACCGCAAATTGCCAAGGACTGGATAGTTACGACGAATGGCATGACTGGACTGTTTTATATCCGTCAGCCCAACCTTCCAGTAACCGGCAGTAAGAGCTCCCAGTATGACAGTGGGTACAAAGGTGACAGGATTCGACAGTCCTCCTGTGATTGCTGATCCGACGGCCGAAAAAGCAGTCATGGCCGACAGGCCGTATCCCACCTTGCGAAATGTTGCGCGGTTCCATGCTTCGATAAAGTCGGGGAAGTTATGGCCCACCATGGCGTTGATGCGATTCTTGTTGTACAACGAGTCGCCATCATCATCCATATCAGGCTTCCCTGTCGCGAGGAAGCGCCGTGCACCAATAATGAAGGCTGTTCTTGCTATCCGTCGTTGAGGCAACAAGATACGAGGCGTTGTCATCATCTTGATCATCGACGCATTCATGATGGTTATCGAAGTAGTGTACGGAGATTGTGTGCTCTCTCTGATGCAGTAGACATAGCTTTCCAGGCTGTAATGCTGTGATATATGATCTGTGATCTGTGATCTATGGTCTATGGTAGCTGTGATGTCTTCCTCCTCGCAACTCGCAAGATACAATAAGATACAAGATCGAGGCAGTAGAGATTACGCGCGAAACAGTCCAATTCCTTTTTTACATCAGTCGTAGTAGCTCCGCTCCGTACAACAAGACCACCTGAACCTGATGACACTGACGTCAAAGAGTGTAAAGAGTGGACTACCGATAGTCTACTACCGGTAGTCACAACGACGACCTTACATACACTAATTGAAAGGATTGGCCGAGCGGAATAGCCATTTCCATTTTGACGAGATAAACAAGAAAGTAGTATCGGGGGTACCCGGGGTTCCATTCTTCAAGCAACGCAAAGATCTGGAGGCAGAGTGGCTGGCCACTGTTCTGACAAGCAATTGAAGATGGCAAGTAGCATGGTCGTCCGAAAGGGCTACACAGGCCAAAACGCACTCCTCTGCATTGACTAGTAGCTACTAGCTGCTAAAGGAACAGCACAAAATATAGCTAGACTAGATAGGGCCGGGAGGACCAGCACCTACGTGCGGACCAGTAGCGAGCAGAGAAGGAGAGACGACCAAACGATTTGAAGGGTGGCTTAGTTTGCATTGCGAGTACTGCATTGCTAACCGATTCTCGAATAGGTAATAAGTTAGTCCTAGACTAGATATCATTCTTCACCGCAATCATCGTTTCTCTGGAGGAGCGATGGCGGGGCGCGCGAGTGTAGAATGTGCTAAAGTACATATATGTGTATACTCAGTTTATAGTCTACATATGTACACGGTTTTGGACATACGACGTACATTATGTATGTTTCGATTGGAGATCCGTGCACATGCACACTGCGTGCGTGGCGCGGGCGGCGGATCGCTTCCGACTTTCGATTTCCGATCTTTCGTTCGTATGATGAGGAGATAAAGCAATTTCACACATCACCATCGTCCCCATGGACCTCGCTAGAATGAGCTCGTTTCTCCTCCTTTCGTGCCTATTGCTCTTGCAGTCTTCAGTTAACTCGTTTGGGGTGGTTCATTCCAGAATGGGGGTTACCCAAAACGGTCGCTTCGATACGCATGTTTCCATGGCGCCAAGGGACGAACACTTGACACCCGAAGAACGCGCCGAAGCTCTCGACAAGGCTACCAAGGCCATGACTGCCTTTACCAACAAGTACCTCGAGAATACCGGTACCAAACTGTGCACGGATCTATCCATCCCAGCCGTCGTTATCAAAGGCTTGGCCGAACATAAGGTCACGCTGGGAGCTCCCCTTTGTCCGTGCCGCTTTTATGACGACAAGGAGGCCGAAGCCAAGGATGGCTTTTGGAACTGTCCATGTGTACCCATGCGGGAGCGACACGAGTGTCACTGTATGCTCTTTCTGACGGAAGATAACGACTTTGCGGGAGATGGAACAGAAATTACTGCCGATGAAGTCGTCAAGTTAAGTTCTGGAATGGACATGTAGAGTCACTCTCTGGCCAATATACCACAACATGCCATTCGCACTCTTCACCGATAGAAATGTCATTACCGCGCACTACTATCTCGATATGTAGCTAGTAAATGCGATACCGCACACAACTGAGTAGAGCTAGCTAATAGACAACTGTTTTACTTATACAGCAACGGCTGATGACTTGCCAACCTTGGCTTGAATGGCTTCAAAGATTTCGGTTGTAACCACGTCTTTTGCCCTGTTGCCATCAATCGACACGCTAATGTCAGCGTAACTATCCTTGACGGCATCCACATTGTCGTGGAACTGTCCCAAACGAACCTTGACCTTTTCTTCGGTATCGTCCGAGCGGTGTTCCAAACGTCCCAATACAGCCTCGTCGGTAGGCGGTGAAAAAGTCATGTGATAAATCTTGCCCGTTTCAGGGTCGGTGCGACGTCCCACGACGCGTTCCACGAGGGTATCGTCGGGCACGTTCAAAAACAGGAAACAGTCGGCGGCAATTCCTGCTTCAGACAGGGCAGCAGCCTGGGCCTGGGTGCGAGGAAAGCCGTCTAGCAGCCATCCCTTGGTCTGGCAATCTTTTTCGGCCAGTCGGTCCTTGACCTAAAGAATGGAAAAGGAAAGTGTTAATCATACAGAAACGAAAGCAATCGTGTTCTTTCTCGAAAATGTATTCTTAGCAAGACTTACCACACCAATAATAACTTCGTCCGGAACGAGCTTTCCGCTGTCCATGTACTCCTTGGCCAGTACACCAACCTCGGTTTTTGCAGCTACAGCTGCTCGCAACATATCACCGGTCGAAAGATGGACGAGACCAAACTTTTCCTGGATGAATTCACACTGGGTTCCCTTACCACTGGCTGGAGCGCCAGCGATGATGATTCTAACAGGGTCTTTTTTGGCCGAGCTCTTCTTTTTTGTGGCAGTAGGGGCAGGAGAAGCAGACTTGCGTGCCGCTTGGTTAGCCTTGCGTTTGTTGATACGAGACATGCGCTTCAACTGTTTGGCAGAAAGCAAGGCTTTCAAGTTGATTCCCTCAAAGTTGTCGTCATCTTGTGCCTGCAGAGTGCTGGTCGTCGTTGACGCTTCTTTCGACACTCCCCATCCACTGGTAGAAGATTTACGCGGAAGGAAGGCCGAAACCGACTCCAAGGCCCACATTGAGATCAATATAGAGATGGTACGCATGTTGGTATCCTTTGATGATAGAAATGAGTCAGTGAGTCTTTCGTTGTCGATACTGTGGAATGGTAATGTGGGCGTAATGTGTGACGATGACACCTGAGGCGGATGAAAGGGGAAAGCGTCAACAAAACAGTGAGAGGTTGTCGGCACGACGTTTGAACGGGAGTGGTGAGGGGTGAGTGACGTACCCCTCGTTCTATCTGCGTCGTTCGTTGTCTCATGACCTAAATCTAGTCTTTACCATATTATTACTTCTGTACGGATATTATTACCAGGTACCTGGAGTACCGGCCTAGACTATCGTACCGAATCACGATATTATGTTCGTAGCATACTCGTATTATATCAGAAAGTGGCCTCTCTTCAGTCTTCAGTTGACTACCGGTATGATACTGTGATGATACGATAAGGCAAACCAATCATTAATCGTTCCGTACCGGAAGTTTATCTAGTAGCTAGATTAGGTGACTGCATTTCTAGCTAATTAGTCAGCATGTTCTTTGCTAAACTCCTCCAATAGCTGCTTCAGTTTGGATTGGTGTTCCGCATCCCACGGTGCCTCATATATAGCGGCCCGATGCAGCGTCGCCCTGGCAGACTCTATAACCCCACTATCTCTCTGTGCCAAGAACATGTAAATGCGCACGTCAGGAAAGAGTCGGTTCATTTCAATGGCTGCCTCACTAGCCGCGACGGCACGATCGTATTCCTGGAAATGATAGGCGCAACGAGCCATACCCATGAATACCTGGCGCTGTTGTGGCGGCGTTCCGATTGTAGGTTCCACCATTAATTCCAACATGGATATGTAGACAGCTTTGGCGGCCTCCCAATCTCGATTCTGCATGTGAGCCTCGGCAAGCTTGAGTTTGACGCCAAAAAGCCGGACGGGGCCGTGTCCCCCGAGGCGAAACTTGACGGGGGAATCAGCACTGCTACCAGCGACTCGAAAGGAATCCTCATCAATTTCCAGTACACGCTCGTAATTCGTAACAGCAACGTCGGGCTTGTCCAGCGCACAATGGGCATCGGCCATGACAATTAGGGCGCCGATATTGTTTGGCTCGACGTCGAGTACTTTTTCGAGCTCTTGGACCGCCACTGTGGCATGTTCATGGTTCTTTTGGCGAATGGAGCGGGAAATAAGCAACAAGGCGCGATCTATCACGACCGAGTCAACATTATCTTCAATCTGTGTCCGACAGTAAGGACAAGATACTGTGGAAACGTCTGTGGCGACACCTCGGAGTGTAGCTTTCGACTGATATTCTTTCAGACACGCATAGCAAAAGGCGTGACCACACGACAGGCCCACTCGATGCATTGGATCAATGTCTTCCAAGCAGATTCCACACGTCTCGTCGTCGCCATCGGTGGTGTTAGTAGTGTGAACTTGGCGTTCCATCGCGTCATCATTCTGCAACTCGTCAGCCTCCAGCACCAAGCTACGACGTATCCTGTCCGCGACGATGCAATCGGGTTTATGCGTCTTCCAGTGATTGCGTTGACACTGCTGGGTGCAGTAATAGACAAAGTGACATTTTGAGCAGGATTTGGACGAGTTGGGAGTCTTTCAATTGTCACATTCAATGTATTGGTATGCTAGGCTGCTGCTACTAGTCTCATGTTTGCACTGAACTCTCGATGCGAATACAATACAGAGTCTTGTCTAGCTTCAATGCAGAGGTTGGGTAGCAAAGGCAATCGAGTCTCGGCAGCTTATAGAATCTCTCTCTCTCTCTCTTGTTCTTGACGACTAGAAGATATGTAGTTTTCACCCCGTTTAGTACACCAAATACGTCACGCTTGAAGACGGACAGACCAAAAGTACACCAGTTGGTTGGTAACCAGGATGATTGAGAAATATTTTGTCGTAGCGCTCCGTTGATTCCCTGCCAGTGCAAAAAGATTGAGAAATTATCTCGGAAAAGTACACCGCTCCCGGTGTACGATGACCGTATCGGTCATTTCTGGAAGACCGGTTGCAGTACAGTAGGATACAGTAGTACTGTACAACACGCAAGCCAGTCGCCAGTTTCATGATGCGCGCATCGACGGCTGCATCGCATATCGCATACTAATACCACCCCCCACCATGACATTACGCCAACCCGCCTTTCAAAACAGAGGTGCCGAAGGTAGCCCTTACGATACACCCCTCTCATTCGCAACCGAATCCGCTATCCAAGCTGATGGCACAGACAGGAGATAACCTAGCGTTAGCTACCCGCCAGAAGAGAGCAATCCAAAGAGGCTGACTTCGTCACACGATGCGCCTCTGCGCCGACGGCTACTGTTGACCCATACACGCGAGATGCACGGGACCCTATCCCAACCAATCGACTGCCTACTTGATTTTCCCTCGGGTTCCGAGCTGGGGAGCCTACACATGCTAGTCACTCCCTGCCAATATGGCAAACAAGCGAGCACGATGGCTGCTGACAGGCTACACTCTCGCAGTCTTCAATTGGAGTGTGCTGGTCCTTCTTACGGCCTCCGGGTTGATACAAACGTACGATCCATGGTATCAATTGATAACAAAAGGGCGTACTCACGTGTGTCTCTCTGTTGTGTCGACTGGTGTGCCTCCGCTGTCAACAGCTTAATCTCGCCTCGGTTTCCGGCAGCTCCAGATTACTCGTCTCCAGCTTAGTTGCCTCCCTTGCCGGAAATGCACTTGAACCACGAAACACAGTGCTGTCTTGTGTGTCATCTCGCGTGTTGTCTCGGGTCTCGCGTGTTGGCGGACATCCGACTACGACGATGTCCATTGTGCGCGCCGCTGAAAGGAGAAGGCGAGACAGCCACATCAATTCAACAAATAGGCATGCGACTCCACTTTGGCTGGGACCTCGGCTGCCTGAGGCGGAAACATACCAACGACAACGGTGTTCAGCAGCGCTAGTGCTTGAAACTAGTGGCATACTTGACAACGGCATTGCCTTAGTCTTGCGCCTCGTGAAGATAACTGGTGGTGCGTACAAATATTCCTCCACCAAGCAAAGGAGAGTGTACATGCCGTACCGAGCGACATTCTGACGGCAACGCAAGAAATGTGGAATACACCATCCAGCGCTTGACGAGAATCCAGCGCTTGACGAGAATGCTGCTAGACTACTCCCTTGATTTTCTTAGTAGAACTAGTCATAGACTACTGTAGTAACAATATATATCTAGAGTTTTTGTACCAGGTACCTTCCTATTCCACGTAGTTCCTGCTTCAACAATCATTTTTTTGTTACGCCTGTACTATCTATAGCTTGCCTGATTATAGAATTGATGTAGGCATCGGCTACTTTTGCAAACATGCATGATCTCGAACCATTCGACAAGACAGCCTCACGGACAACTTGCACCGAAAACGGCCGTCCGTTATTCTTGACCTCGCCTTGACCACTCCGATTAAAGTTTTCAACCTCGCTTATGGATAAGGAGAGTACACCGAGGTGGTAGCTGGTAGCTGGTGTACTTTTCTCGACCGCTTAAAGTTCCAGACCTTCCTACAGGGCAAGGGCATCCTGCCTATGTAGAGTCAGGACGGCGCTAAATAGGATGTCCTGTAGACAAAATATTGTTTTCTACATACAACCTAGGTTGCCCTGTAAACAAATGGGTGTCGAAAAGGGGCTGTCCTAGGTAACCTAGGTAGACTCTACCTAGGTAAATCCCATAGCTTTTAGGAAGGCCAAATAAACCCAGATCCGAGTCAGGGTCATCGCGGTTTGTAGTCGTAGTTATTGGTCATTTCTCTTGATCGTGGCTTCATAGGTCATAGCCGATTGTCGAACAACCATCAGAAGGGGTATTTAAGCTAGCGCCACATGATTTCTTAAAGATTCTGTATAAATCCAAGCCTCTCAACTATCATTTATTATTGGCCTTTGGTCAGTAAAATTATGTGGGGGCGTATCGCATTTCCTTTTTTAAATTCCATTTCCCCTTTTTCCCGGTGACAACCGCTTGAATACTGGCGAACGCTCATTATTTTGTTCCCCTTCTCTTCCCACCAAATAATTTTGGTTCTCTAACTTTTCCACTCCATACCTGCCACATTAATCTTGTTACTCGTTTTGATTAATATACGCCTGGCGTCTACCATTGATCTGTTGGTTATTCCTTCTTTATTTAGTCAGATCATTTACCATTATGTTGCTCGTGTGTACCGACCTCAAAGGCTACTCTAGGTTTACTCTAGGTTTCTTCTTTAATGCGGTTGCTGGTCCTTTTTAAATGTGCAATACTGCATTTTTCAATTAACTAGAGTTGCTTCTTTAATTAAACCTCCTCCATCAAATCCAAGTCGTTGGGTACCTCCACAACTGGATCCCTAACGCCATCATCACTGTTGCGCTTCTGTTTTAATGAATTCAATGCTACCTCTCTTTCTTTCACACAGTCTGCCTTGTAACTAGCCTCGAAGTTGTCTTCGTCTGCATTGTTTTCTCTGTCTGCTCGAACCATGTGTACCAATTCCCTGTATCGGCGCATCCCAGCGTTGGACCAACCTCCAAATTTGCGGCTTCCGCCCTTTGTTTGTCGGAGGGAGTACATGAACGGAGTTTTGTTTGCCCACTCTTGCTGTTGTCTTCGTGCACGAGTCTTTGGGCTTCTATCCAACTCTCCCATGAGATCTCCAGTAGAAGTAAACCAAACGCTTCATCCGTTGGTGTTGCTATCTGTGAAATAGTCCTTTTTGTTACCTGTCCTCTCCACTTGGTGGGGCCAACTATTTTCAGCAAGATGGTGTTGGCAAAGTATGTGTACGCCGAGTTCACATTGCTGCGCATGTGCAAAATGTCTGGAAGCGTTGGAACGTCTCCATTTTTTGGGTCTAAAATGCAATAAGAGAGTAAGTGAACATTCGCTGTTAGTACCAATAGGTTACGTAACAAAGTAAGTGGCTTCCAATACATCAACTTAGTTTCAGGAAAACGAACTTACCAATAAAAGAGATTTTTACTGCGCCTTTATGTTGTTACGTTTCTCGCACAGCACCTGGTTTATTACTCCTTTGTACGT
>Ga0307981_1002010_pt1 | contig 17174 bp, 17 predicted proteins | sample OrgLakmetagen987_FD_201849 | JGI IMG/M metagenome (GOLD analysis project Ga0307981, IMG submission 201849) | Saline water microbial communities from Organic Lake, Antarctica - #987 | ecosystem: Environmental > Aquatic > Non-marine Saline and Alkaline > Saline | place: Antarctica: Organic Lake... | reverse complement strand
CACCGCAACGCCACCTCCGAACTATCGATTATTTTTTAAGACATCCACAAAAAAGCCTAAATTGACACCAAACTTTTACAAAATGGTTTTGGTGGGGGACCATTTCAATTTGGCATTTTTTCGCATCTCCTCCCTTCTGCGATTTGGGTACCAATAGGTACAGATTGGTGGTACCTGGTACCTTAGACCTCACAATTGATGAAATTCTTTACTTTTTACGAACAGAAATGGGAAAAATATGTAGGCAAATCTCTTTATATCAGGACTTTGAGTTTTATCAGTTTGCCAACTTCAGAGCATACCAGGCAGATGAGAGCATTGTGATTGGAAATGGTATTAATCAGATTTGGAAAGCACTAAATGAAGAAATGCCTACAATGGAATCCGACCCTAGTTCCATGTTATCAAAGTATCAGGCGCACTATTGCGTTATGAAGATATTTGCGAAATTTTAAGAAGATCGTAGACCATCAGATCTTCAGATGATGTGGTAGCGATGCACTAAATATCAAATTGGAGATGGAAGGCTGTATAGTTGTTCCGTTGGATCTCTCTGGTTCAAGTACCAAGAGTAGAATATGAAGCTTATCATAGGTTTTTCACTGTCATGGTAAAATTTTGATGCCTGGGAATCAAATTGATGCTCTCGAACTGGCACCCAGTAAAAAAAGTGTCCGGCCAATTGCGTGACTCCTCATGGTTTGAAAACATACTCCTTGATGCTATGTAATACAGAACACAGGTAGCTGGCTCATTCTGTTATTTACCAAAGCTGTTTTCACGACTTTCAGGTCAGAAATTGTGACTCATCAAGTTCTTCTCTTTCTAAAGTATGGTACTACTATCTAAGTACTTTGCGGTCGTTGACAATATTTCTTAGTCATGGTTTAGAAGTTGATGATGGTCGTGGTGGTGGTTGGTGGGTGGTGGCAGTTTATTAAAATAATAAATAAAAACAAGAAGTCTGAAAAAGAGAAAAAGTACCATCTGTTGTTGTCCTCCTTCGGCTTGGGATTTTCTAAGCACCAACCAAAAGTAAAAACGTCTGTTGAAGAAAGATGTACACACAGAATTTGACGAGCTGTTGATCCAACCATCACAATTATTATCGTGATTGTTTGTTACCTTGGCATTAACATTAGTATAGCAAGAAGCATTAACGAGATACCCGATAATCATTCTCTCATCTTGAACAGTTACACAACAAAGAATTCCGATTTTCAAAGCTCCTTCTCCGTCACACATAATGACACAAGCGAATCGCTCTCCAATTACCAAAAGAATATCAAACATGACTCTCCTTGCGCTTGTAGTCGCTTCCTCCAAGAGATCCCAGCCTGCATTCGTCAGAGCTTTCTCTCAAACTTCTCTTAATGGGTTCAGAACTCCTACTGCCTCCATGGGAATAGCTTCAAATATTCTTTTTCAAAATGAGCAGAACAGGAAACAGCAACATGTCGTTCCTTCGTATCCTTTCTCGCAATACAGAGACTCGTCTTCAAAAGTCACGGCCACATTAGAAGATGATTTGGACTCTGCCCTGGATGATATTCTCGGATCAGCATTTAAGGAGGCTGGCGATGAGAGTGTTTCTGTAACTGCAACATTGGAAGCAACAGATAATGTCGAGACTGAACCTGCAACAGATATGCCTGTGGATTTTACTGATCCAAAGTTTCTGTCCACATCCAATCCATACTGGACCCAAAAGGGAATGAACCAAAAGGTCATTGATGTACTCTCCGGTATGGGAATCTCTAAGTTCACTGAGGTGCAGGGAACTGCGTTCGAACCGGTCCTAGATGGACGGGATGTAATTGGAAGGTCTCGTACCGGAACTGGAAAAACTATTGCATTCGGTCTCCCTGCTGCACACAGGTTGGCAAAGATGGCAGAAGAGAAGGGTTTAGTTGATTCGCAAGGAAGAAGAAAGAAAGGAAGAAAAGTCAGCATGATTGCTCTTTGTCCCACCAGAGAGTTGGCAAGACAGGTAGAACAGGAGATTGCCAAGGTTGCAAGACCTTTCGGATTGTACAGTATGGTTTTCCATGGTGGAGTTTCTTACGATCCCCAGGTAAGTTGAGATAGATTGATGAAAATACATGGATCCTCTTTTCTTGTACATGCCACAGTTGTACATATGCGATTGTCAACTAACATATCGTACTCGATCCAACAGGCCCGTGCTCTTCGTAGTGGACTTGATATTTTAGTTGGAACACCAGGTCGTGTAATTGATCACATGCAACGCGGAAATCTTGACCTCTCTGAATGCGATATTGTAGTTTTGGATGAAGCTGATGAGATGTTGAACATGGGATTCGCTGAAGATGTCGAACTTCTCCTGGATGGAGTGGGATCCGCCAACGAATTAAAGACACAGTGTCTTTTATTTTCTGCCACGACCCCATCATGGGTAAAGAGCATTGGACGCAATTACCAGACCAATGTCTTATCAATTGATGCCACTACAGATAATCAGGCACGTACTGCGACCACAGTCCGGCATGTGGCAATACAAGTCCCTCCTGGCGCACACTCTAAAAAGTTGATATTAGAAGATATTATTGCAGTGGAAATTTCAAAGGACCTAAAAATCGGTGCTGAAGAAAAAGATGAAGAGATTCACGACAATCCTATTGCTGCTGCCTTTGCAGCAAAGAAGAAGCAGGGAAGCAATGCCATGCAGCAAAAGATTTTTGGAAAAACAATCGTTTTCACTGAAACTAAGCGAGATGCCGATGATCTCGTTTCTGGAGGAGTATTCAAGAGTCTCACAGCGCAGGTAAGCATGATTACACAAAACTGCATATTAGTATTCAAAAACTACATTCATTGGGTGTGTCATAATCTAGTCGATGTGCTCACCGAACTATGTTCTATTCAATTTTGTGAAGGCACTCCATGGAGATGTAGGTCAAAAGCAACGCGATGCCACATTGAACGCATTCCGTGCTGGGGCATTTAATGTACTTGTAGCAACAGATGTAGCTGCGAGAGGAATTGATATCAAGGATGTCGACCTCGTTGTACAATTCTCGCCTCCTCGTGAAGTTGATACTTATGTCCACCGTTCCGGAAGAACCGGACGTGCTGGGCAATCTGGAGTATCTGTGCTTCTATTCGATCCTAGACAGGCGCGTGACATTGTCAAAATTGAGAGAAGTGTTGGTCATGGATTCAAATTTGAGCTATCTGGACCTCCCTCAAGTGAAGCTGCTCTATTAGCAGCGTCAAAGACCTCTGCAATCGCATGTCAGTCTATTCCTGATGAAACTGCTCAGTACTTCAAGGAATCAGCATCATCGCTTCTTGCAACCGGAGAAAGTGCTGAGGACATCGTTGCAAAATGTTTGGCGGCGATTTCACGCAGATCTGCTGGTATTGAAAGCAGATCCCTCATTACAGGAGAAAGCGGTTACTCAACAATTGAAATGAGTAATTCAAAGGGAAGGGCCGTCACTCCCGGTGATGTAATGTATACTATTTCGAAACTTTCGAGAATGAGTAAGCAGACGGATGGGGGATTTGATGGCGACGTAGGAAAGATTAATGCAAATGCCAAAACCGGTGTTGCTGTATTTGACATTGGTGTGCTTGATGCCAAGAAGCTTATTGAATTTGCGTCAGGTGTTGACGCGGGAGGAGCAGAATTCAAGATTCTTAAAGAATTAGAACTCGAGCGTGACCAAAACTTTGGAAGAATGCAAGGTGGTGGCGGAAGAGGAAGGTAAGCATCTGATACTGTTACGTGTATATTGCATTGGCACTGATAGAAAGTCAGCTAACATGATTTTGAAACATCGCACCCAAACAGAGGTGGAGGTAGAGGTCGCGGCGGTGGACGCGGAAGAGGACGAGGTGGGGGAGGGTACAGTAGCTATAACTCTGGATCAGGCGGGGGGAGAGGTCGCGGCAGAGGATCAGGATCAGGTGGTTACAGGCGTGATACAAGAAGTTTTAGTCAAAATCCCAGTAATGATGGATGGTAAAGTCTAAGTTTGGAGAAACCAACAGGAGAAGAGAGCCAACTACGATGTCCCCTCACTCAGTCTATGGACTATAATTCCATAATACCATACAAGTTTCTTGGTTTTATCTTGAACTCATAGTCTTTTTCTGGCTTGTATATCTCCTTTTATCGGAGATTTCGGCTGACGAAGTTTTATGCTTCAGACATGTCAATGGTTGTTGGCAAGATTTGATACCCATCGTAAGGTCAACTCCACTTCAGTATTTAGGTTCTTCTCACTAGTTAGTGGATGTTATACATTTCGTCTCCTTTCTTTTCGAACAAGTCTATGGATATTGCTTGCTCCTTCTATTGTATCAACATAATGCATGTCACACGTTTCAACTTCAAGATCCAATGCCCTCCTCCTTGCTACTCTTCTTGCTGCAGCATCTTGCATTGGACATGCTGGGATCTGTTCAAAGAAAAACTTCGTCCTTTCCTTGACCATTTACATTTCGAGATTACTCACTATATCAGAATCAGTATAGCAGATGTATGGGATCGAATTACAGCTATAATGATAGCTTGCTGAGATGGCATTCAAAAAATTATACAAGAGAACTCAATTGACAAGTTTGTGGAGTTTAAGCCAGGGTTGGTATCAAAAGAGGACTTGCAGTAACAAATGTATGGTAGATGTGCCTTTTAAACAATATCCTAGATAGTAGTAATAACGCGACCGCGGTGATGCTAATTTGAATTCATGACTGCACCTCTTATAATAATATAATATTGAATCATTCGTAATTCACTCATCGTGTTTATTAGTCATACCTAATCCCCACCCATGTGTAACAGTACATCTTCATCTGTTACATATTTTGTAACCATAGTTGACTTGGTTAGTCGTCCTGCACTCTTCTACAGTACTTTTGCGAGGCACAAGAGTCTGCGCGAGTCGAACACTCTACTTTTGCAAATATTCCAAAAAATATTGCATAAATAATGAAGGCAACAAGAAGAGATTATCATGCATTGATTACAGGTTGATCGACGTTGGTGACGTAATAGGCTCTTTTTCACTTTAGGCTCTTTGGTGAAGAAGGCTCTCCCAGCATTTTTCTAATAATGTTTATTATTATTCATCTTCTCCATCCTTCATCCTTCCGCTGTTTCATCGGGTCAGTTCGAATCGAAAGAGATGTACATACCAGTACGAGGCCTACTAGAGCTAGAGACTACGAATGTATCCAACAACATTGTAATTGTACACGCTGAATTGAAAATAAGTACCAACATTGAGAATTGAGACAAGCTATGTACGTGATTATAAAGAATACTGTATAAGCTTACGATCAAGGAACACTCTTTCATTTCTTTTGTTCGTCAATTGATGAAGAGTCAACAACCTAGTTATAAAAGAACACCAATTGGGTAAAGCTGTAATTTTCAAGAAATTACATTGAAAACTGTGGAATGTAAACTCAAAACAAAGCAGCTCTCCTTCTGAACCATGATAACTGTGAGAATTCAAAGCCTTCACATGATAAATCACGTATTTCATTACATTGGTACCTGACGTGACCAAATAAAGGTATTTGAGCGTTTACGCTAAATGTCATGCATTGTTCTGCTGATTTCTCAGATGGGTGATGGGTGAGTGATGGGTGGATAGATACTAGCTAGATAGATGTCCAATATCTCAAGTCTGAATGAGGAACAAACCAGGTGTCGCTCGCTCTCTCGACCTGTTGATAAAAACCTAACCCGAAGCATCCTTAACCCTCCAGTGCCTCCTACCGGACATTCAACTTTTGCGAAGTGTGCTAAACGTCCGCGCAAGTCCCTTTTTCATTTTTATGCGAAGACTTGCAGCCTTCGCACGCGCCAAGCATGCGCAAAGACCTCTTTGATTTTATTTCAAAAAACAAGTCCGAAGTGCAGTAAAATCATCTCAATTTCAATTTAAGGATGAACTTTAATTTATCTGCGAAATAATGGCCGTTGGGATGAGTGTTACTTTCAGTTCCTGTGTGAATAGTTGAGTTTGATGACAAATCCTAATGATTTTTCAAATAGGAATGAGAAGGAAGAAGATGACAACCCGCACTCGTGAGGTTTAATGCACAATGTGACAAGAACAAGAAGGAATTCTCCTGTCTTAGTCCTCAATACCAGGTACGTTGCAAACGCATCCCTTTCCGCATCCACACTTTGTGCACTGTGATCGAAGTGGTCAAATTTAAGTGAGTTTTAAGATGTCAATTAGTGGCTTGGTTAGCTTCAAGCTTGACATCAAGAAGAATTTCTTACCTTGCAGTGAGAGTTGTCGCAGCCGCCTTCGCTAGTTGCGTCCTTTGGTTTGCAGCACTTGCAAGAATCGCCGCAGCTACAGTCTCCGCCACAGGCGCAGTTAGGGTTGGTGCAGTCTTTACTATCCATTTTTATTTGTTGTCTGGTCTTGGACAATTGGTTTCGTTTTAATTATGGCATTTATTGATTCTCTTGGTGATAGATATCCTTGCGAAGGCGACTTGCTTTCTTTTCAACTGAGCTTATCGATGGGGGGGGGGTAATGCCCACTGTAAAATTATTATAACCCCATACACAATCATCCAGCTCTTCGGACCTTCTGCTTGTAAGTAGCTTGCTGTTGGGGCTTTAAATTAAATGAGACCCCCCTCATCACCCGTTTTTCTGCTAACCAATACAGTAGAAACCTGTAGCAACAAACAAAAACAGTAATATCGTAGCTTGCTTGCTTTATTGTTGCCCCCCAAAGGTATTTTCACCTTGTCCGGTCTCCGCGGTTTAGAACACGTAAAAAGAACGGTCCCATTAGACTGGCGGTCGATCAACCTTCAGATCCTAATTTCAACCAGGATTTCAATTCCTTGCACTTTGCCTGCCTGTAATTGCAGCTGATATCTACATTTGGGCTTTCCATTGACCTCCACCACTACTTTCCGATTGCAGTAGAAGATTTTGGAAATAGGTCATGAGTTTGGTAGAGGTGAGAAGACAATAACCGTGATTTTAACCGTGCTATCGTGCAACATTTTTATTTGATTTGAACTTTAAACTAAAATCTTTGTCGGTTCTTTCATTCCTGCGGTAATCTACTTTAGGGTACCAGGAGCTCGAGACGTAAAAGGACTTCTACGCGCACAAACATAGAGCATATTAAAGTTGATGACACATTTACATTAGCGGGAGATGATGGAGAGGATGTAGGAAATGGTCACTACATATCCACTGAGATGAACAATAAAAGATACTATGGTGTCTTGATATCGCAAGAATCATTAAAGCATGCCAGTGATCTGCACTTTCAGGATGAAGGATTTTCTTTGGAACTGAATAGAAGAATTGAGGCGTTACGCTCGCGAGATGGCGTCAAGGGTGCAGAGGAGAAAATTAGTATGAAAACCGAGAGAAAGGAGTTCGATGATGCAAAGCAGGTGCAAAAATATAAGTATGTGGACCCGACAAACAAAATTTTAGGATATCGTGTCATTCTTGCAACTTATGTAAATGTGCTGGAAGCTGCAGGTGAGGATGAGGATTTGCTCAAACGGATCAAATCAGCTTGTGACGAAGGTGGAAACTGGATTGGCAAATTTTATTATCAATACGAGGTAAGTAGAAGCACCTTACATTTGCTCTCGGTGGGGAATTTCATGGGTGTATTAACTTTTTCACTGTGGAATTCTTTCTGTGTCCGGTAATAGGTGCAACCCCGAACGTTGAAATCAAACGTTGAATTGCCAAAACAAATTGGTATGCATACATCAATGAGCTTTAATTCGTTCCTTTTCAACACCCAAATGCCAAAGTGGTACCCACTACGGAATATGAGTGGAAGTAGGGCAAAAGTCCTCAGCCTTCTAAACCTGAAGACAGATAAAAATGGAGGTGCTGTGAAATACAATGAAAATGCCGCAAAACTTGATGAATCAATGACTTCTACTAAAAGAAAACACTTCCGGGTGGGGATTTTGGGTGCTGGGTTGGCTGGTCTTGGATGTGCTCAGGAATTAATACGAAAAGCAAAGAGTGAAGACATGCAGATTGATGTTGTTTTATTCGAAGCTCGTGATAGAGTTGGCGGCCGCTGTCACACTGATTATACTTCGTTCAAAACTCCTGATGGAAAAGCTTTCCCCATCGAAATGGGGGCTTGTTGGGTAAGTGGATGTTGCAAATTGAGGAATGCAGTCGAATATTCTTCGCATCTAAAAATGTGATATCTAAAGATGTGGTGAAACTAATTTGTTTTGACCCAAACAGATCCATGGGGTATCTGGGGGAAATCCTTTGGCGGTGCTGGGGCAAGCGGCTAGAATCACGATGACCAAAGCGAGTGCTAATGTAAAACTACTTGTTGGCCAAATGAAAAAAGCTGAAGAGACGGTCGATAACGCTGTTGCCAAACTTTTTGATGAGATTCTTGATGAAGGGGTGAGTGCAGCGCACGTTCGAAATGAATTTGCCGATTTCAAAACCCACCAAAATCTCAAATGTATTTAAACTTATTTCAGGCGAAAAAATGTTGGGACAAGGATGAGTTTGATCTCTCTGATAGGAAACAGATGGCCACACGTTTCTATGCATCATTCCTTGGGGGCAATGGAGTAGACGTGCGAACGGAAATGAGGTCACAATACCAAAGAGATGTAGCTCCTCATAGGTACTCATCGGATTCGTCTGTTTTCTCGTCAATACAAAAGGCACTGAACAAGAGAATTTTAGATATGACTCAGGAACAACTGCATCTTCTAGATTGGAACATCAAACACGCTGAATACTCATTTGGGGCAAATATTGAAGACATTTCTATGGTGAGTGCCTTCGGGAGTTTGCATAGCATTTTTAAACCATGGGTTCATAAACTGACACCGTATGTGTGTGTTCACTTTATCATTTATTAGAAATTCTGGGATACAGGTACGTAGCTTGATTGATCAAAATTATTATTGGACTTCATCTGACTTTATTCTATATATATGTGATTCATGGCTGAAAACTCTCCTTGCTTTTGATTTCTTTTAGACGATGAGCATGCTTTTAAAGGTCACCATGTGCAGCTTAAAGAAGGCTACTCCAGTATTGCAAAAGTTATATTAAGTAAATGCGAAGAGAGTGGACCTACATTCCAACTACATCTCAACTGTCCTGTCAAGAAAATTGAGTATGGGCGAAAATGCTTCTCGAGAGCATATAATTACAATGATAAAAAGAATATTGAGATTTCAGATACATGTCGGATCACACTTAAAGATGAAAGCAAGGAAAGTGTTGATTGTGATTTCGTCGTTTCTGCGTTACCTCTTGGTGTCCTCAAATCACATTTGGAGGGGGAGGGTCCTCGGCAATCAGCAGTACATTTCGAGCCACCTTTACCAGCAGTGAAAGCTGATTCCATTGAACATATGGGATTTGGGATGTTAAATAAAGTGTACCTTCAGTTCCCCTCCAGTTTCTGGCGAAAATGGGGAGAGAAGGAAGATAACAAGAACTCGCCTTACCTTGGGTCTGACGACGTCAATTTTGGCAATGCGTCAGGTGTAAATCCACATCACTACATGTTCTTTGATGTTGGCTTCGATTTGAAGAATCCTGATAATCCAAACAATCCGTGCATTCTGCACACGTTAATCTCGGGACTTGATGCTGTGAGAAGTGAAAAGCTCTCAGATGAGACGGTAGTGGGAGAAGTAATGGATACACTCCGTCATCTGTTTTCTGAAGTCTCAGTTCCTGACCCTGTGGCATTTCAGATTTCGAGGTGGGGTGGTGATAGCTTCGCGCAGGGCGCTTATTCATTTCTTCCCCCAGGAGCATCAGCCGAAGATTACCATACGCTCCAAAGCGCAGTCTGTGCTGATGGCGATTCCATAGAGCTGGGAAAATCCAAAATAATGAGACTGTTCTTTGCAGGGGAACACACTTCCGCTCATTATCCGGCGTTGGCTCATGGAGCATACATATCTGGCATACGCGCTGCTCATGACATTTTTTCAAATGTGAGAAACAAAGGAACGTCTTACAACGATATTGAAAGAGTAGTTCCGTTGGTCAGGTTTAGAAAACGCCATCCAAAGGCTCCTCTTGTTTGCAGTCTTTGTAGCCGGACTTCTTCTCCTTCTTCCGGAGAAGGGGATTTGTTAGTCTTCCAGAAGGACAGGAGATTTGTTTTGGTTCATAGAAACTGTGTAGAGTACTCGCCAGATGTCTACTATAAAAGTAATAGCTGGAGGAATGTCTTCAAATGCGTTAATAGAGGTAAGCAAATGCGATGTGTTCGTTGTAAAAGAAATGGTGCTACAATTGGTTGTCATGAGCGGTTTTGCAAAGAGAACTTCCATTTTGGTTGTTGCGATCCAGGTTGGCCATTTGAAGAAAAGGGAAAGGAATATCGGTGCATATCACATAGACAGATTAATCCTGAGAAACAATGTTCACAGTCGATGACCATGCCTCCTTCTGGATCCACGGAGGCTGATCAGGATCATCCTGGTCTCAATTTGTCGACTCCAATCGACAGGAGTCTACTTCTTAATCAATCCAAAGCTCTTCTCGTTAATAGTTCAGATCGAAGATTTAATGAGAATGTGCTAGCTAAAAATCCTCTCGATGATGAAGTATCATCAAAGGATGAGTACAGATCAATCCCCGTTGTACAATACAGATTCAAGAATCCATCAGCTTCGGTAGTGTGTGGACTGTGTGGTAGAGCAGACAAATCGGACATTACAGGCGAGTTTCTTGCATTTGATCGGGACAATATGCAATTTCTTCTACACAAGAATTGTCTATGTTCGTCCAACATAATGAAAGTTCTCACAGTCTCGAAAAAAATTATTAATGTGATGGAGGTGATTGATTGCGCAAGAACGTGTTTTGCGTGCCGAAATGATGGAGCGACTTTGCGTTGCATGCATAATAGTTGTTTTCGGCACTATCACTTGACTTGCGCGGTAAACGGAGGTTGCGACACTTCCAATATAGCAGGATTCTTCTGCAGAGATCATTCCCATCAACAAACATCTGGACTACCAAGAAAGAAGCAAGCGCTGGTTGAATCGAACTCTGTTCTGATTAAAGGTAGAATGTTGGACCACAACTTATTCTATAGTGGCGCGCACAAACAAGATGGATCAATCATAAAAATGAAAAAAAGAAAACGCGATTATGCGCCATCAAATGAGTTCACTATGCCGCTAAATGATAATTTAGTAAGCAGTGGCGGTTCTGATTTACAGATACAGGCGGAAGCGCATCATATGTGCTCTGGGGATATGACAAAAACAGTGACGAATCCGGAGACTGAGGGAAGTGATGATCTTCCTGTTCATGATACAATCAATCGGCACCAAGCAGGAATTCCAATAACAAGTATGAGCATTGCAACACATCCTAAAGTTACCGGTAAAGTCATAGTCGATGGAACAAGTCCCGAGAAAGAAGGATCAAAAATAAATCCAATCATTGTTACAATTGATTCTAGCGACGATACAGATGATGACAATCCAAAGTTTCAGCACTCAGGAGCTGCAACTGATCCTATCCCCATCGATAATGATGATGGCCCATGAGTCGAGCTTAGTAATTTCGTAGAATTATTTTATATTAATAAATTTGTTTTCAAAATGGTCAACAATGAACATAATTAACGCTATCCTGATAAGAGATGAATCGATGATACTCAATTTGTGACGAGTGCTGCACACCTATTCCAAAGCTCGCAAGGCATTGCAAAGTTCGATAGCTTCAATCTCTGCCTCTCGCATCTCGTGTCTTTTATAACTTATTGGGCAGTCAATACAAGTACATATAGCAATGGGAGATATCACACCACCGCTTAGTAGAGTCTCAGTAGTTGAAGCTGAAAAGGGATTAAACTTTTTCCGTTGGGTTATAACGCGCTCTGGCGCATAAGTCCCAGAATTTTCAACACAGCCATTGCACTTTTGGCACACCAAGGCTAAGATGTTTGCCTTCTGCTGCACTTCATTGAGTGTTCTAAGAGCCAGAAACGAGGCAACGTTTGTATTACTTCTACATTTTACACAAATGACTGATTTGCTAATGGTAGCTGCTGTTTTCGATTTCTGTCCACAAATCGCGCAAGTGTCACTTCCAAAGTATACTGATATCATAGCGCTATTTCCTGATCTTGTAACTGGCCAATGATGAATGCGTTTTTGAGGTTTCGGGCACGATTCGTACCATGTGTTGATATCAACTTTGAAAGGCGACAGAGAGAAGCATCTATTCAGCGCAGCATTGACATGCTTGGTAGTGTAGTATTGAGAATGTACCGTGTAAGCATCCCATTGAGCTAATAACTCATTTGGAGTCAAAACACAATCACGGAGCTTAAAGCTCCGACCAGGAGAAGCAACAATAACATACGGCAGCCTTTCTTTGTGGCGAATATTTCTACCAGGATCAGCCTCAGCAAGTCTCTTTGCAAGAGCTGCTTGCACAGGTCCCACCTTTCCTCTGTATTGACTACGGACTCTTCCCGTCAAAATGAAGTCAGATACTGGCAGCCTACCAGCATGTATGTTAGCCCATTGGCAAAAGAGATAGTCCTTCAGGTTGCCGAGCCCTTTCTCTTGAAAAACTGTGACCAGCGCATTACGCAGAATTTTTTGGGTGAGACTGCATTGATCTTTCCGTACGGTTTCTATACCTTTTGCTTCGAATGATGGCACTTCCTGTTCCGGGAAGTCGAATTTCATGCCACAGTACTTTTTCTTCTGTAGTTGGCAATAGATGAAGTCATTAGATTGTTGACATGGGAATATCAAAGCATATCATTTCATCTGACATACCGTTTGCAACAGAGTGCCCATGTACACCTTCTCTAGCTTCAATTGAACTTTAGAAAAAACATAGGTAAGTAGATTTTCGTTGGTGATAATTTTGTAAAAGAAATGGCACGATTGCATCACATTACCTGGAGGTGGATTCGATAAAGTAACTGCATCGCAGAATTCTCTTCCAAATGCAAAAGCCTCTTTGACACTTCTTCCAGGAAGCTTCACAAACAGTGAGTCGGTGTCGCCTGATTTGCTGTCAGCACACAATTAAGAACGGAAAGAACAATTTGACAAGAAGAAGAATACTTACCGTATATTACTTTGGCTCCTTTCCATGGTCCAGACGCATCACATCCCCATTTATTAGCGAGCATGATTGCATTCGTTAGAGTCCTCCTACCGCATTCAACAATAGAATCTGCCAATAATGGCATCGCAGATCGACCAGAAAAAGTAGCTGATGTGTATCCACTGGAACAAAAAGTGATAGTAAATTGATGAGATTCGTTCCAAACCTGTAAAGTTGGACGAGGATAATTAATAAAAATAAAGAAACTCACTAAGTAACATTGGCGACGTATTTCAGCGCCAATTGTCTCGCTTCTAGTTGACGGAGCACAGCAGCTGGCGGTTTAGCCAAAGATTTTTTGTACTGCTTTGCAGCTTTCTTTAGCATTGCTCGAGTTGATAGAATCTCGTCAAGGACGGAAGGAAGAACTCCTTTCAGTACCCCCTCTGATACAAATATGGACCCTGTAGGAACGCAGTATGCTCTATCACTTGATTTTGATACTGTTGAAGAAACGAGAGACTTCATGTGTTCCTTCAGAACATATGCCGTTTGTGCCTCCGGATATTGAAACGGACCGAGCTTATGAGTCGTCTTGCCTGTAGTGATGACATCACACACAAATTCAAATTAATTCGAAGGTTCTTTGTCCAATGCTTCAATATTACACGATATAGCCTTACCTTTTTGTTTCATTTCTTTTCTCGTGCTGTGGTATTCTAACTTTCCGGCACACGTACTATAACACAAATTGTATGCAATTACTAATGATGGGTACAATGCAGTGAAATCACATACGACCACCGGATCCCAGTGAAATCCGGATTGTGGCTCACAAGTAAGTGCTTGACACTCCAGAGCCTCTTGCTGTTTGCAATCACTTTTTGATGGAGAGTAAAAGAAGTAGCCCCTCTGCTTGGAATCACATCTTGCATCTCCTTCGCCGTCAAGAACTGTATCAGGTTTTAAATTTCTGCGAACTTTCCACGGGCTTTGTGTTTGAGACTTTAATTGTTCACTATTAGCAGAGAGGGACTCTGATGATTTACGCTTTCCTTTTTTATCTCCTCGTTCATCCGACCACAAACTTTGAAGGCCACGGAGTAGCACACCTTCAACTTTATACTGCGAGCCTCTTATTCCAGGAAAGCTTTGGGAGAACTCTACACCACTGAGCCTTGCTGCTTCACCCGCTCTACCAATGATATCTAGAGCATCGAAAAGTAGTATATTGGCCAAGGCTTGATCAAGTCTGTGCTTCAATACTCGCCAACGTTGTAATCCTTTATTACTACTATACCAATTTGTTAGAAGTAAGTCATTGTGGTGGGGTAATCGCTTTTTAAGAACAGTCCACACCATTGCTGGTTGGTATGACGAGTTTGGGTGCTTAACCTCCTCTGATATTATTTTCCTGCAATTGAGAATGAGGCGTCCAACGATTGACGAGGGACCTGCTCCAGCTCCAACTCGGTTGTCCTGTATATGGCACGTGTTAAGGGAAAGGGTTAAATTAGCAGTCTTAATATTTCCTCGCAAAAGATGCTCTTTGCACATCATCAAACATATCTTACCCACTCAGCTCCGAGAGTGCTCCCTTTCCATCTTTCTGATGTCTTTTCTGATTTAGATTCCTCATTCATCTCAATATCGAAAAGACCTTTGTAAGTGTTCTCCGTCTTCGCCTTATCATATTTAGGAGTGCGTCCAAACAACCGGACCATATCTATTAAGGATCCGTTTGTCTGATTACTGTCCTTGTCACCTAGGGCCAATCCACGTTCTATCAGGTAACCCAGGCCACCACCTTGTGTATCCCAGGAAATTAAGGCATCTGGATCCTTCCATCGGACAACTGAGGCAATTCTTAAGAGAAGATGCCTCTCGTCCAAAGCCACTTCCGTTTTGAGACATCCAGAGCACCCCATTGACTTCCCAATTAATGATACAAAGTCCATTCTTGATCCATCCTCACTAGTTTCAGTTTGATGGAAAGAGGGATCTTTTTCGGTCGGAACAAAAATGCATCCTCGCTCAATGATTTGAATTTTTTCTCCTCCACCAGGATCGATACCATATACATAACAAACAGCAAATGTGGCATCCCTTGTTGGATCTGGCTGCATCGATATATCTCTTGAGTCGTTGGCACCCGCTTTGCCTGTTCTGCATTGGACGTGCACTTCAAATGACATTATGGTGACTTTAGCTGTTGGATTGGCCCCATAAGACGACTTGGAAGAAGAACTGGTGGCAGCCTTGAATCCACCACCTCCTTCAACGTATATTTTACCTCCCTGTTGTCCAATTCCATGTAGAGCATCCGATCCTTCACTGTCCGCGCTCATTTGCATGCTGGCTGAATGTTGTGATAGTGCAGTGTGCATAGGTTGCATTTCATCTCCTGTTCGTTTATGCGGATCTGTCAAAATGTTCTTCTTTGAGACTTCTCTATTGCCTACAATCTTGTAATCTTGAGACATTGATCGCTGAGAATCCTGACTTGTGTTTTGGCTCAGCCCTTCCCAATTTATTTCTTCTACTTCGAGCATGGTACATGTAGATATTTTCACAGTCTCTGCGAATGCGACTCGTTTCTTCCTCCTTCTTTTTAGTTTCCTGGGATTATCATCAGGAGGTTCCAAATTATCCTTTGAATCTTTGAACACAGCAGCATCTGCGACTTTCAATTGTTTTGGTAGTTGTATACTATACGATGCAATCTGCTGTTGTTTTCTTGTTCGTACTAACCATCTATGAATTCGAGAGGCCGACGGGGGCTTAGAGACAGGCTCCAAATATTCTCCGTTTGCAGAAACATATTCCTGAAACTTCAAGATGTTGTTCGTTAAGTGGGCCAGCTGAGGAAATTTTAGCCAAGGGACACTTGCATTTGTTTCATGCGCAATTGGGTACCATAATGTCACAACAGATCCTTTGCTTTCTTTATTTGGGACACATGCACTTCGTATTGGTGGGCTTCTTTTCAAAGAAAGGAAGGTGCCTGTCATTTCCGAGATCGAGATTGGAGTCGACATAGTGCCACGGCCCTCAGTTACGGAAGTTTCATTGCAACTTGAGATAGAATCACTTTGAGATTCCTGAGCAAACGCAGCGTTTAAAGATGATGCCCTAGTCGGGGTTTCCTTCCCTTGCTCCATGATATCCAGTTCTCTCTCCCCACTAAAAAATAACGGGCTTTGATTCTTTTCTATTGCATTAACTTTGTTGGAACTATGGGAGGCTCCAGAACGCTGAGAATGGCAAGATGATATTAACTCATTTCCCTTATTACTACTTTCTATTTCCAATTCGGATTTATGGACAACTGCGCTGTGTTTATCATTGTGTCCGTTGGAGGCATCAGCCTCTTGTGTTGTAAGCATTGTCAAACACTTTTCAAATTCTTCTTCTTTCATGCTCTCTTCTTCGCTTAAAAAGTCGTTATCCGGTTCATCCACGAAAGGTGTAAGTGTGTTTGGATCTATGCGATTTCCATCAAGTCTTTCGCACTCTGTGTTCTTACAGAACTCTATGTTGTCTTCTACCTCCTTCAGACCAGCTTCGGTTAGTTGGGGCGCACGAGTGATACATTGGCTTAATGCATTCATATTTTGACTCATTTGAGTATATAGCCAGTCTTGCGATTTTGGCGTTTGCCTTGAAGGCGATTGAAAGAACGACGACTGAGTGAATGACGGGTCTAATTTGGTAGGTCCCTGTGAAAATTGGTTCAGCAGGGACTCCAGAGCTACCAGAGCCTCATCTTGACTTTGTTTCAACGGTTCTCTTGAAATTCTAGTTTTGCGTTTCTCCAGTACGATCCTGCTTTTTTCTTTCATCCGCGCATCAATATCAGAAAGGGCATGTTCGTGCTTTCCTACAATATCAGTCATTGCTCTTCGAAAATCGTCCTCCAGTCCAGGAGTTGACTCAAATAATTGCCTTGACCCTTTCAGAGCAAGTTGAGCACCAGGCTTATCAGCTCCTTTTTTTACACTAAGAGTAAATGCAGGTGCTTTCTTCCTTTTAGATTTTGGTGTTTGTGATTCAGTATCTGTGCTAAGAAAGTTGTCTTTGGGAGGTAATAAAGTAGCCA
>Ga0307981_1002009_pt1 | contig 17176 bp, 17 predicted proteins | sample OrgLakmetagen987_FD_201849 | JGI IMG/M metagenome (GOLD analysis project Ga0307981, IMG submission 201849) | Saline water microbial communities from Organic Lake, Antarctica - #987 | ecosystem: Environmental > Aquatic > Non-marine Saline and Alkaline > Saline | place: Antarctica: Organic Lake... | reverse complement strand
AAATTAAACCTAGAAGAAGCCACTATGAGTGGCTTTAGTTTTAAAGTCTGCGATGCATTTCCAGGCATATCGTGGATGGAATTTGAGATGCATAAGAAGATTGACTTAGGTGATGTAAGTTGGAGATTTGTTGATCCTGAATAAATACAATACCAAATAGATGAACATATTGCCTCTATCAAATGGCTTTACAAAAATGGACTAAATGGATAAAAAGCTCAATTCAAGAGAGAAACTAAATCAAAAGATAAAATCGTTAATTGATGGTCTTTCTCAAAACTTAAAAGTGAGTAGCGACATCAAATCAGATGTTGTGAAAGGGCAAAGATTTGAAGTGGGAGCTGAAATGCGTGATATAGAAAAGAATCTGGAGTCTCTCATTGAACAACTGGAAAAGATGGCCGATGGAAATTTAAACAATAAGGAGTCAAGGTAAAGCGAACTGCCTCATTTCAAACTAGATAAAAAACCCAAAGAAAAGTGGGAAACGGAAGTGGATAAGAAAGGTGAAGTTCATGCCGTTACAAATATTTTAAGAGGCAAGAATGCCGATTTCGAATCTGTACAAGTTAGTATAGCGTATCAATATGGGGGTTGGAGCTGGCTTTTGTTCCTTTCTCTCCTTTATTGACAGTTTAATTTGTTGCTGTTAGTCACGACTGCAAATTTGTTATTTACATTATCCTTGATTAACAGTTTCATATGGTGCTTTCTTTTTAAAAGGGCCTCCATGGTTATCCAACTTTATATTTCTATGCCAAATAAACAACAAATTCATCCTGATTCATAACCCATAAAAACAAAAAAAAAGCTCTTGATTTCTCCAGAGCTTTTAACTTAGTAGCGAGGACTGGACTCGAACCAGCGACCTTCGGGTTATGAGATTGATTAATACCCATAAAAAGCCCAAAAAACGCTCTATAATACCTTAAAACGTGTACGGTAGTCTGTACGCATATTAGAGCTCAATAATAAGCAAAAACTAGCTGTAACCAATGGTTGAAAATGAAAAATCATAAAAGCGGGATTGACTTAATTATCTAGTTCCATTTTTAGACTTGATTTTGAAAACAGATCAATCCAGATCTGTTCTTTCAAATTTTAATTTTACAGATAGTGATGACCGTCAAACTTCAAGGTTTCATTTTGATTAAAGCACCTGCATCAATAAAGGTTATGGAAATACGGGTTTCCCCAAAAACCTTAAAAGTATATCGGTTATATTTGAGTCGATATAACCAGTTGTGTGCCATTTGAACAAACATTGTGCAAATACGAAAAACAGAATTGAATTTATTAAATTTACCTCAAATAAATATGAATAATTAAATGGCGAAAAAATCACAGAATAAAAACCTACATAAAGCAAAGACTTCAAAAAAGGACGAATATTACACTCAACTTTCAGATATAGAAAAAGAATTAAAACATTATAGAAAACACTTTAAAGATAAAGTTGTTTACTGTAATTGTGACGATCCCAGAATTAGCAATTTCTTCCATTACTTTTCATTTAATTTTGAAAAATTAGGTTTAAAAAAACTAATTACTACTTGCTACAAAAATCAAAGTATGGATTTGTTTAGTAAACACAAATCCGAAAAAGCAATCTATTTAGAATACAATGGCGACAAAAATGGTAATAATATTCCAGACCCAGAGGAAATAGGAATTGTACAATTAAATGGTGACGGTGATTTTAGAAGTGAAGAAAGTATTGATCTTTTAAAACAAGCAGATATTATAGTAACAAATCCACCTTTTTCACTTTTTGTTGATTATGTAGCTCAATTAATTGAATACGACAAAAAATTTATAATCATAGGCAACATTAATGCTATTTCTTACAAAGATTGCTTTGAACTCATAAAATCAGATAAAATGTGGCTTGGCTATAATACAGTTAGACATTTTGGTCAGCCAGATGGAAGTATGTATGAAACAGCAAGGTCTTTTTGGTAACTAACTTGGATATTGCTAAAAGACACGAAGACATCATTTTGTACAAATCTTATAAAGAAAATCCTGACGATTATGTTACTTATGATAATTTTGATGCAATCAATGTAAATAAAACTAAAGACATACCATATGATTATGCTGGTAGTATGGGTGTGCCAATTACTTTTTTAGATAAATACAACCCCAATCAATTTGAGATTGAAACTTTAGGTATTGGAGAAGACAACTTTGTACCGACTAAAAAGTATCAAAAATTTAGAGACCCAATTACCAAAGAATATGTGTCTGATAAACGTGATTATTTGCTCTATGTAAGAGAAGAAAAGGGTAAATATCTCACCTCTGAAGATTATAGAGTAAATAAAGTTTATGCACGAATTATATTAAGAAATAAAAAACCAATTACGGAATGAATATAGAGCTTAAAGAAATAACAGTTCGTGAACTCACAGCAGAATTTGAAGACAACGAAGAAAATGGCGTAATCGGTTTCGGAGGGAAATTAGACATTCGTCCACCTTATCAACGTGAATTTATTTACAAGGATAAGCAACGTGATGCAGTTATAAATACTATTACAAAAAACTTCCCATTAAATGTAATGTATTGGGCAGTTCGTGATGATGGGAATTATGAAGTAATTGACGGACAACAAAGGACAATTTCAATTTGCCAATATGTAAATGGAGATTTTGCTTATCTCTTTAAATATTTCCACAACTTACAAGAGAATGAAAAAGAGCAAATTTTAAACTACAAATTAATGGTTTACGTTTGTAGTGGAACAGATAGTGAGAAGTTAGAGTGGTTCAAAACAATAAATATTGCAGGAGAAAAATTAACTGAACAAGAGCTACGAAATGCTGTTTATTCAGGTTCGTGGGTAACAGATTCTAAAAGATATTTTAGCAAAAGTGGTTGTCCCGCTTATGGTATTGGAAGTGACTATTTAAGTGGTTCTTCTATTAGACAAGATTATTTAGAAACTGCAATCAAATGGATTTCTAATGGAAACATAGAAGTCTATATGTCAAATCATCAACACGACCCAAATGCATTGGCATTATGGCAATATTTTCAAAGCGTAATAACTTGGGTTCAAGGAACTTTCACAAAAAAAAGGACAAAATTTATGAAAGGTGTAGATTGGGGAAGTTTATACAACAAATTTAAAGACGAAGTTTTTGAAACAACAGAAATAGAGAAAGAAACTGCAAAACTAATTGCTGATGATGATGTTGACAAAAAGAAAGGAATTTATCCTTACATTTTAACACGTGATGAAAGATATTTAGGAATACGAGCGTTTTCTGACTCAATGAAACAAAAAGTTTACGAAAAACAAGAAGGAATATGTCCAATTTGCAAAAATCATTTTGACATTTCAGAAATGGAAGGCGACCACATTACACCTTGGCACGAAAACGGAAAAACGATTGAGGAGAATTTACAAATGCTGTGTAAAGATGATAACCGAAGAAAAAGCGGAAAATAAAAACGGCACACAACACCGTGTATAATTCATTGCTCGGTTCTCGCCTACTTGGAAATTACTTCGATATTTCCTCTGGTTCGTTTTAGTTTACTAATTTAGTTGCTGAAACACGCAACGAAATCATACACAAACACGTTGTAAATAATACTATGAAAAAAATGAGTGAAGAAAAACCAACTTATGAGGAACTTGAATTGGAGAATAAAAAATTAATAGCAGAAAAAATAGATAGACAAAAAGCAGCAATGCACACTTTAAGAGAAATGTGTTTAACTTTAACGCACCTTTGCGGAGTAAACAAATTACCTGCAAAAATTGACTTGATTTTAGATTATGACAGAGATAATTTTATTGACTATGTGTCTTATTCTATGAGAGGGAATTAAGAGTTATATATTTTGTCCCATATAATTTTACAACGTTCAGCTGACTTAGATAGATAATCTTTTCTCATAGCATCTATATGAAAAAAAGAAGGGATTATAGTCCAAGAATATTTAGTAAAGAAACTGACTCTTTCAAAATTTAAAGAATCTTGAATACTATCAATAGAATATGAACTAGATTTAATTTTTTTAATTAATAATAAATCTTCATTAAAGTCAATATCCATTTGTTTCATCGTAGCCAAGTAAAGTTGATTCCTATCTTCTTCATTCATAATTTTTAATTTCAGTAAATATATTAAAAGAGCAGTAAATTTCAAAAAGGTAAAATTTCAATACACAATTAAAACTCAAGTCACTATGAAAAAAAGTAGCATCATAATTATATTTCTTATTTTATTTACAAATTTGCTTTTTGCACAATCAAACTTCGACAGGGGTTTTGAGGTTGGATATAAAAAAGGGTTTTGTCAAGACCAAGGGATTGGGTGTATCGAACCAATAACACCTATTTCACCAATCCCAGGAGTAAATGAAAGTTATAATAATTATACAGATGGCTATAATAGAGGTTTTACAATGGCAATAAGGAAAAGAAACTCAGTAAAATCTAATTCAAATTCAGAAAATTCTTTACCAAAATATAAAAGACCCGTTAGAAAATATAACACTATTAAAAGTAATATAAATTACAAACAGGTTGCATCTACTTTAAACAGTATTCAATCAAGAATAGATTATAATAAAAATGTATTAAACCAAACTCTTGAAAGTATTGATTTAAGAAAAAAAAGTATCCATAGAGAACTAAATAGTTTAGATATTTCAGAGGAAATTAAAATAAATCTTTCTAATAAATACAATCAATTAATGGATAATAACATTGACGATTGCGCTCACCTTGCTGAATTTGAAAGTATTACTGGGACACAAAAATTAGTTAATTGTTTAAATTTTGCACATCATTTACTAGATAATTTAGAAAGTAATATTTATGATTATTCTATTTCAAACAATAGGCAAATAAAGGATAAAAATTTCGTAATAAACTCTATTGCAAGAAATGATATTGAATATTGTAATGTGACTAAAATATTTAATAAAGATAATAAAACAGTAGTGGAGCTTGAATATACCTCACCCTATGAGGAAGATACGTGGATTAACATAAGTGCTGACACTTATATTTATGATGTAACAAATGATAAAAGATTGGAATTAATGGGTATTTGGAATACTGAATATTCCCCAAAACAAAAAGTAGTTCAATTCAATAAGAAAGTAAGATTTCAGTTAACCTTTGAGAAACTGCAAAATAACTCTCAAATAATAAACATTATAGAGTGCGAAAGAGAAAGCTGTTTCAATTTTTATGGTATTTATATTCAATAGCAAAAATAACGGAAACATTGCGCAGAAGTACTATTTACAACAACGTATATAGGCAATGCGGGAGTTGTCGCTTAACCAAAAGTTTGGGTATATTTGGAAGTCGCCGAATTTTTACAAATCCGACTTATTGAACAAAAAAATAATAAGCGGAATTTGTAAAAATCGACTTGTGCTCAACCGAATGGCAACAGCCATTTTCATCCGCACTGCCCATATACAGGGACGTTTAATTAAAAAGTATGAGTTTTAAAGATAAGGTCAGTCTATTTTGGTTCAAATTAAAGAGAAAGTTAGTCCTAATCTATCGCAGGTTTGGTTCCAACAATGTTAATGCAGTGCATAGAGACGATTTGAAAGCTGTGTTAAAAAACCTAGGACTATTTGACGATATACAAAAATCTAAATTAAAATGTTCAAAGTGCAATTGCACTATTACTTTAGACAGTATTGGCGCAATTGAAAATCAAAATGGAGTTCTTGATGTAAAATGCATGGCTTCACTTTGTTCGATTGAGAATAAAAAAAGTGAAGTATGATTGAGATAATAGGTTGGATTACAATCATAGGTACCCCTCTTTACCTAATTCTAAGAACATTTAATCAATCTACTACATTCATTAATTGGTGGGCTAAAAAGACTAATTCCTTGAGTCTAAAGAAAAAAAGTAAATTCCTTGAAAAAAAGGCTATTCAAAACCACATTACGAGCATTGTTAATACAACGGTATTTGACCTTCAAACAGAACTACCTGCTAAGTGGGTTAAAAAGATGCATATCAAATGGAGAACAGGTGGAAGTCTAAAAAGACTAAAATCGGGAGAAAGTATAATGGTAATTCAGCCATCTGACAAACAAGATTATAATGTAATTAATGGTGTCTATTTTTATTTCCATTATTCATTGTTTCCTAATACTTATGAAGTTGTACCAAAAAGAGTTTTAAATGCACTTTCGATTAGATTAAGTCATAGAACTCTAAGTACAAATCCGAATAGTAAAGTTTTACTACCTCAGTTTGAAAGAACGATTATGGAAAGAGAAGTTGACTTGGATATGAAAATTCTTGAATTCCTAGATCCTTTTACAACATTAGATAATTATGGATTTTTAACAGGTGCTCTTGTTCGGGAAACAGATGCAGTTGCTGAAAAAAATAGGTTTAAAAAGGAACGCCTTGTATTTGAAGATGAGTTAAAAAAGATTTTAGATCATATGCTTGAATTTATTACTAAACTGCCTACAGGAAATATACCAGAGCACAAATGGTATTACGAGAACTCTTCACATACTTTTGAGTTTCTACTAGCGCGTAATCCAAAACGTATGAAAGTCGATAGATATTTAGCAAGAGCTCAAAGTTCATTTGATAAAGGTGTAGATAGGTTGTATGTATTTGGAAGTAACGCTGACATTGAATTTACAAATAAGTTAATCCGTAGAATTAACTCTGATACTGATTTTAAATTGAAAGAAAATTTCAATTTGGCCCGTGATTACAGATCAAACAAAAAAGGAATAGGTACACTTTTCATTAAATAAAAACTAAACACAACAAAACCTAAACTGGATTGAAACGCAGTTTAGCCAGAACGTTGTGTGTAATTTGAGAAAACTCTCGGCTAATCAATAAACGAATATGACAACAGAAAGAATAATTGTTAATCGAAATTATGTTTGGTTAACATTTGACAATTTAAGAATAGAAACAGAAAATGGTATTGAGGAATCAGAAAACGAAATAGTCTGCTACTATAAATTGGAAGAACCAAATGAAATAAATTATGGAATGCAATTGGCAGATAGAAATGATATTCGACTAATATATGATAGTGTTGAACACGCCAAACAAGAAATTACTGCTTTTTTAATTAACGAGGTTTATCCACCGAATTACCTTAATACTTTAGAATATACAAAAGAGAACTTATCGGAAATAATGAATAAAATATTAATTTTTGATATTGGAAATCAAAATTCTGATGATGTTCAAGAATCACTTGTTGGAGCTATGACCAATTGTACTTTGGCTTCTAATTCACCACACTTACCAGCAACAGCAAGAGTTACTTTATTAGATGGAAGCGTGAGAAGACTTGATTTTTTTCAAATAAAACATATAAGAAGACAATAAGCATATAAAATAATGGACTACAAACTGATGGTTTCAATTTACGCAGCTGTTATTTCAACAGTTGTACTTATTTGGCGATTATATGAATTCTACTATGACCGAAAAAGTAAGCTAAACATTAAAATTAAACAAAACACAAAAACACCTGTTTCAAACGATTTAAAATTTGGTGAATCTCAAATGTATTTGACTACCACAATTATCAATATTGGGAAACCAAAACGAATGATTGAACAACCCATATTTATGAGTAATAAAAAGGTTGATAATCAAAAATATTTCAATTTTATAAGTTTTGAGAATGTTGTTAAATATCCTATTGCCTTGGACTCTGGAGAAAAATTCAAATATGAAGTTACCAATGATGTAATAGAGGGTTTAAAAGTTAAAGGTATTTCAAAAATAAAAGCTGTAGTAAGAGATACGCACGGAAAAAGTCACTACTCAAAATGGTTTGAAATATAAAAAACTACACATAACAAAGAACTGAAGTAAAAAACCAACACTTTTAATCTTTAATTCAAGACACTATCCTTTAGACTCCTTGAGCTTTTTCGCTGCAATTATCAATGCTAATTTTCAATTAGACTTATACCCTTTATAAAACCCTATCAAAAAATCTACAGCCCATTTTATTGTCAAGAATACCAACCATAAAGCAGCAACTCCTAAATGCCAGAAGAATTTAAAAATAATTGCAAGAAGACTGAAAACAATAAAGATTAATTGAAGAGCAGCTGCGTTTTTACCTCTTACTTGGACACCAGCCAACTTAAAACTTGAGTAATTGGGTTTAAAGAGGTTATAAGAGCCCCTTTTATTTTTTATAGAAGTACTAACTCCACCTTTTGACACATTAAAGTTAAACGGACCACCTTTATACCTTCCTATAAATTGAAAGTTTCCACGCTGAAAGCCCATTCTAGCCCCTTTAAAAAGCCTTTTATGAAGCCTGAGTCCATGCTTGGTGTTAATGGTAGCTCCTACACCGTCTTCTGAAATCGTTTCTGTAGCAGAAACACCTCCTGTTCTAGAGACACGGACATTCTCACCCCTGTATTCTATTCGTTTTTTAGGTGATTCGTTGTTAGAGGACATAAGTAATTAATTTTTACATTTAAAAAACCTCGCCTTAAACTCCACTATGTTCTAATATCAATAAGGAGTGTATTAAGAAATGAGTTAAGATTTATTTACCTTTTAGCTGTTTTAAGCTCTTGTTCAAGTTTTCGTCTATCCTCAAAATCTCTGCAAATTCTCCGTATTTCAAGTACGGTTCTAATTCTTTCGGAGAGCTCGTCATTTCCTGATATATCTCTTTCGTTAATTCTTTTAGCAATTTGTTTTTTAAGCCCTTCAAATCCGCCTCCTGCTGAATAGGCAAACTCATTTTTTTCAAGAAGTCTTTCTCTTTTTTCGATATCTGATCTAATTCTTGAGATAACTTTATTTCGAGGTTGAACAATTCTCTTTCGTAGCTCTCTGATAGCTTCTCCCTCTTTCTCTTCGATTGATCTAACCTCTTTCTCTTTTCCTTCAATTTCAGTTCTAACCTTTCTTTCAGTTCTATGTTCTTCAAGATACTCTCTCTCTCTTCTAATAGCCTCTGCATGATTAACTTGCTCTTGCTCAGTATCGCTTTGCTCCCATTCAATATCCGTTCTTTTTCGTAAATATCTTCTTTCCAAATTTGAGTATCTATTATCCTCTTCTCTTTGCTCTTCATCAATTTGCTCTTGCTTAGATCTAATTTTTTCGTAAGATTTACTAAATGATCCTCTAGCTTCTTGTTCCAGCTTTCTTTCCTCTTGCTCATACTCTCGTTTGAGACTTTCTGTTGCATTCTCAATTCTTGATATCTCTGATCTAAAGTGTCTTTCAACTCCTTTGTAAGATTCTGTGCGAAAACTTCGTTCAATTGAGCGTACAAGATTGCTAATTTCCGATTTTCGGCAGGTGTAAGACTCTTCGAGAAGTCTTCTTTGCTCTTCATCAGTCTGTGGTAATTCTTCTTTATCTGATCCGAAAACTGATATATATGTGGTATTGGCTTCGATTTCATTGTATAACCATTTATAACTTGATGATTTTGCAAGATGCTTTTCAATTTCTAAAACGTCCTTTTTAGGAATGATAACTTGAACGCAATTAATTCCTAACCTTCTTATTTTATCTTTTTTCTCATCACTAACCTTATGTGTAACGACTAATTCAATTAATAAGGACGGATTACCATCATCATCAAAAAAAGTCAAATCAGGCCGCATTAAATTGAAACGTTCTTCTATCTCTGGATTTGAACCATAATGTATCTGACCCCCTTCATTTTCATAAAAAGTAAGCTCTTCAATTATTTTTGATGTATGATGTAGGTATTTTTCATTGAGCAGGTTAGGCTCACCATCTTGACGATAAGGCGGGAATTTATATAGAGCTGGTAATTCTATTTGCTTGGTTCTAAAGAAATAATTTCGAGCTATCTTTTCACGGTAAGTGCGACTTGCTAAAACACATTTTGCCTTATCTCTAGTTACGTTAGTGGCATCATGTCTAAAGTACGGTTGAATGTTTTCCTTAGGCTTTACCGCTTGCATCTCTTCATTACAACCTAGGCAATAATAACCATTTTTCCCTCTCTTTGCTTGACTTATATGAATACGATCTTGCTCAACTGTATGTGCCCAATCATTTTCATATTCTTTAATCTTACTATGGTTCATTTACATTTTTAAATATATGAGTTCCTTCTTATTTAAATATTATAACTACTTCTTATTTTTCAATTAATACTTGATTAACACTATCATATTTGTATTTTAAAATATCTCCTGATAATATTAAAGTAACTACTTTATCAATAATTTGTCTTGGTGCAACAAACCATTCTCTAGGTGTTATCCTTCTTCTTTTATCATCAAAAACATCAACATTTAAACAAACATCTGCAAAGAAGCGATGTATTAGATGTTCAAACTTTTGCGCATCTATATTGTAACAAACATACTTGTCAAGTAAATGAACATCCGCATATAAATAAGTAGATTCTTTAGCGGCATTTTTAATTCGTTCATTCACATCTATAGACGAAAAACCAATTTTATACAAATCATCAATTGATGCAATTTTAGGGTTTTTAGATTTTGACCTTAATACATAAATCCAACCTGTTTGAACATCTTCTTCACTAACAATATTTGCATTTTTAAATAGCTCTGCCTCTGTTTCTTTATCTGTGTCTGATACTATACTTCCGTTGTTATATAATGATTTTGATAATGAACGATAGTACATATTACTTTTAGTGCCATTCTCGAATATGATTGTTGTTCTACCATCTTTTCTTTCACTTTCCCCTAATTTTCGCTTTTCTAGACCATCATCTTCTAAGTATAATAAAATACCGTCTACGACGTAGTAATTGCCTTTATAAAGGTTCTGCTCTACATCTTTAAATTCTTTTAATTTACGTTTACCTTCTCTTAATTCTTTATGTACTTTTTTAAATTGTGTTTCATAAGGCGAAAAATCCTTATTATTCATTGCTTTTCTTCTTGCTGTAAAATCTGTTTCTGCTCTTTCTGATGCACTCTTTACATTCTTCAACTTAAATATAGATAATGTTTCATCTGTATCTAATATTCCTAATACATCATCATTTAATATATCTTCTACTGATTTAACTTCTTCTTTAGTATTTAAAAGATTATGTGAATCATAAGGCTTTAATATCTCCACTTTATTAGCATCTTTTCTTAATGCTTTTAATCTTGATAGTAATTTAAATTCGGTTACATTAGTCGCTTCAGGCTCACGATTATTCTTTACAAAAAAGGCATTAATATCTTGGAACGATTCAATTAAGCGTTCATCTTCAGTTTTTACATTAGAGTTCTTGGGTTTAGAATCTAAAATCCCAAACTCATCATCATTAAATATATCTGCTAATGTTTTCTTTTTACTCATTTGCTTGGGCTTTACGCTTTTGCTCTTTTAAAAATATTATTGCCTCTGCTAAACGTCTTTCTTGTGGGTCGAAAGATTGTATGCTTGGTTGTTCTCCTGTTTTTGCTATCCAGTTTTTTATTTTAGGCCACAATATAATTGCTTCCTCATCAGTCATTGTTATTCTTGTAGCATCAATAGTTTCTTGAATTGCTTTAAATACTGATGCTGTTACTGATTTAGATAATATTTCAAATGCCTTTTGAAATGGATTGATTGTATCTATCAAATCGATGTTAATATCATCAATATTTACAAAACTATCTGCCATACGAATGAAACGCTTATCACCTACTTCTTCAATAGTACCGTTTTTTATTACAGAATCTACCACAATATGTTGACGTACAGCTTCTACTTCTTCATCTGATAAGTCTGGATAGGTTTCTTTAATAATTTTAGGTATCAATACTTTATTAATAACTTCGGGATCTACATTACCAGGCATTGCCTTTAGCATTGTATCATCTTGCATTATTTTTGCTTTCAAGTCATTAATATCACTTTCGATTATATCTTTTGCTCTTTGTGAACTTGGTAACTTAAAGCCATTTATTTTTATAGTATTGTCATCGTCTTCTGAATCATCATCTTCTTCGTTTGGAAATTTTGGTTTAAATTTAAAGTTAGGTGCTAACACTTGTTCCATTAATAATGATGCTGTAATAGCTTTTAGCATATTATTTACAGATAGTTTTACTAAATCATCTTCTGCATCTGGTTGTGCAATTAAATTAGTAAACTGTGAATGTGATTTATTATCACTATCTCTTGTTGCTCTACCTATAATTTGAATAATTTCTGTTAATGAACCTCTATAACCAACCGTCAAAGCGTGCTCACAATATGGCCAATCAAAGCCTTCTTTTGCCATACCTAATGCTATAATAATATCTATATCATCAACACTTTTTACATTACGTAAATATTCTTGTATTTTATCTCTATCCTTTTGGTTATCGTGAACTAAATCGGCAATCTTTAGCGTTTTACCTGTAGCCTTACTTATTACATATAAAACTCCTGTATCTGGGTCTTGATAGTCTAACTCACCTAAACCGTCAACAATTCTATTCACTTCTTCATATTTATCTTTTTCAGACTCCCCTGAATTTACACTTGGTATATGAATTATTGTTTTTTTGTTTTCATCTAATATCTCGTGAATAGCAGATGTATATTTACCTTGATAAAAGTGATACCCAATACCTAATGATTTTAAATAATTATAACCATTTAGTTGTTGGTAATAATCATATTTTACTTTAGTAAACTTTGCTTCATCTTCTGGTAATAAAATAGGTACAGAATCTCCTCTAAAGAAAGAACCTGTCATTGCCACTACGTGAGCAGTAGATTTATCCATTATACTACTTAGTACAATACCTAACTTGTTATCGCCATCTACAGATACGTGATGAAATTCATCTATTGCCAATAAACAATCATTTAGTTGTTTTTCATCTATTGCATCAAAAGCAAAACGTAAAGTAGCGTGTGTACATATTAGTATTTTTTCATCACTTTTTAAAAAGTTTAGAAATGCAGTTACTTTACTTTTTTCTACACCAGGCGTGCATAAATTATATCTTGGATTAGGTTCCCAATCTGCAAAGAAACCAAACTTCTTTAATTCTGTTTTAGCAAACGAACTACCAATAGACCTTTCAGGAACTGCAACAATTACTTTTTTAATGTCTTGATTTATTAATTTATCTAAACCAATAAACATTAATGCACGAGATTTACCTGAAGCTGGTGGTGCTTTAATTAATATATATTGAGCAGTACGAGCTTCAAATGCTTTTTGTTGCATTTCTCGCATACCGTATTCGTTGGTACTTTTACTTTTACCTGTTTGTTGGTATTTTACGTGTACTATATCTGGCATATATTAAGCTTTCTTTTTACGTGTTCTTTTTGGCTTTTCTAACAAGGTATTTTTATTTATCATCTTTTCGTATTCTTTAAAAAGATATTCTAAACGCTCTGTATCGCTCTCAAATGGTTTTAATCGATAACAACGCTCAATAGCCAAATCTAATTGATGATGCGCTTCTTTTAAACCTTTAGGCATCTTATAAGGGTCGTATAATTGTGCTAATGTTTTCCCAGAATGTTTTTCTCTTTCTTCTAATACTTCAAAAACGTGTAAATTGATTTGTTCTTTTTGTTTTTGATTTAATTCTGGTATAGGAAACGTATTATAACAAATTGAAGAAGAATAACGTATACGACTATCCAATCTACCACCAACAGTTTTTACCCAACACATATGCATATTAGAATTAATTACACCGAACACCCAAGGTTCAGGGTTGTAAACTGCTTGAGCTGATGCATATATAACAGGACCCGCTTCTACAAAACCAATAGGAATATAATTTCTTTCTTCTGAAGTAACGCAAGGTATTACCAAACAAGGCTGTGAATAATATCTATCTTCAGCAAACTTATAAGGTGTTTTTGCTAATGCTACAGTCGCTTTTTTAGTACTTGCCTCACGCATTGCTTTTACACCTATAAGTCTTTTTACTATTTCATTTTCATTTATAACTTCATCAGCATCTTCATCTGTTATGTATAGACACCATCTTTTTATACCTTTAATCAATTCTTGAGCACCTATAAACTCTTTTAAAAATGGTTTTATATTTTCATTTTTAACTAATTTATGATACTCTATTTCATCTAATAATAAATACCCACCATCAGCAGGTATGCTACCTTTTATCATTTTAGGCAATTTACTAATAGAAGTGGTTGTTCTACCAACTTGAATATTTGGTCCCTCAACTAAATAGGCATTAATATTGGGAACAATTTTTTTTGTTTTACCATTAATTAAATATTTAGTAGAGTTTTTATTTACATTTCTAAGACCAATAATCACAACAGTAACACCTGCATTACCTTTTGCATTATTTGTCCATTTGAAAGATTGATGTGCAAAATATATTTCTAATCCTTTATTTAATATGTTATTCCATAAAATACTTAATTGGTCACCTTGACATATTGAATTTGTTGTAACAAATGCGAACTCTGATCTAATACCACTAACATATATAGATGCCTTATAAAACCAAGCAGAAATATAGTCAAGGGATTTAAAGTTTTTAACACCCCTAAACACAAATGCCATATCTTCTTTATGTTCTTTTTTTTGATTACGCGTGCCGTAATAAGGTGGATTCCCTAAAATATAAATTTCATCATTTTCATTTTTAGGACAAGTATCCTCCCAATTTAAACGTGTGGCATTTCCTTGTGTAATATTACCAGCTTCTTTTAATGGTAAAATATCTTCTGCTTTACCATAATCGTGTAGCTCACTAACAAACTCTTTATTCATTTGGTGTTCTGCCAACCATAAAGATAAAATTGCCATTTCGTGTGCAAAATCGTCTAACTCTATACCATAAAATTGAGAGAGTTTAATTTTAGTGTACACATCTGGAAACCCTAAATTAAGTTGATGATTAACTTCATAAATTCTTGCTAAAATCGTTATTTCTAATCGTCTTAACTGTTTATAAGCAATAATTAAAAAGTTACCACTACCACAAGCAGGATCAAACACTTTAATTTTTGCAATTCTGTTAATGAGTTTATTTAGTTTTTTTACATCATTAAAATGCTTTTCAAATTCTTCGTTTAATTCATTTAAAAATAAAGGCTCTATTACCTTCATAATATTAGGCACAGAAGTATAATGCATACCTAAACCACTACGATATGCAGGATTTACGACTGCTTGTATCATAGAGCCAAAAATATCTGGATTGATTTCACTCCAATCTAAATCGCCACACTCAATAATTATTTTACGTGCCTCTTTAGTAAACTTCGGTGATACTATTGTATCTCTAAACAAACCACCATTTACATAAGGAAACTCTTTAAAATGAGCTGCTTCTTTACTATTATCTTTTGTATTAAGAACTTTAAAAAGCCTATCTAAAAATGTATGTGTATCACTTCCATCTTTTTGAGTATGCTGCTCTAATGTATCTGTAAACATTCCCTCAATTGGAAATATATCTGTGTCTTCTGCAAAAAAGCAAAATAGTAAACGAGATAGAAATATATTTAAGTTATGACCACCATCTTCATAGATCTTTGGATTTTCAGTAACTAATATATCATAGAGCTTCGCCATTTTATATGACGCTTTTCTATCTGCATAATTCTCATTTTTTTGAGCATACTTCTCTTGACCTGCCCAAGGTAAAAAGAAACCGAAGTGTTTATGAATTTCAAGAATAGGTGTGTCTAACGCTAAGCCTGTTCTTATATCTTTTGCTAATAGTGTTTTATAATCTGTTACAATTACAAATCTTGGGTTGTGTTTTAAAGAAGCTGTATCTTTTGTTAATTCGTCAATAGTATTCAATAGTGTTCCAGATTCCACCTCTTTAAAAAGCATTTTACTTTTATAGAGTACTTCTCCTTCTACCTTAGATAAATTGAAATCACCTTTTTTTAAACGTGTTATAGATGTTTTAGAAATACCGTACGCTTTTAGTAAGTCGAATACAAATTCTTCTTTATTGAAGTCTTCAACTATTGCTGTTACATTTTTTTCTATTTGAGATGCGTTCATAGATCTACTTCTTTCCTTTTGTTACTATCGTACCTTTTAGTTGTTCTATTTATTTATTTTTTAAAACACAATCAACCTAACCCGAAAATTAAGCGCAAGAAAAACTTATGGTTCAGTAGGACGTGAAGATAGGGGATGCTCTTCAATTTCAATTATAGTGCTTTATGAAAGTTTAAAAATTAAGTGTGATTAGCTTACACTTTCTACAATTGCTTGTGCCCCGGAATACTTACTCCCGTCAACTATAAAAACACTAGAAAGTTAAGGGAATAAAACCATTGGTCTATTGAGGAAACCCGTAAAACTGTTTTTTATTCAAAAATAGGTGCATCAAATCATAACAGAGAACTATTATCGTGCTGTAGAAATGTTCCTTTTACTGCTGTTAAAAGGTCTGTACGTTATGGAAAGCCGTAACGGAATAATAAATAAGTTGTCGAATTTCACCTTCTAAACTAGAATAAAATGAGAAAACTACTGTCAATTATTATTTTAATAATTACTGGCTTAACTTTTAAAAGTTGTGCGGTAATTAAAACAGAAAGTAAACCTGTTACAAAAGTGATTCAAATTGAAAATGCAGACAAAAACAAACTATACGTAAAAGCCAATGACTGGATGGTTAGTGCATTTAACAATGCAGAATCTGTTGTTCAGTTTACAGATAAGGAATCTGGAACAATAACAGGTAAATACTTGTTAGGCACCGTAACTGACGCAAGTCAATATGGTGCTGCAAATCGAGTCTTTGCAATAATTAATATACAAGTCAAAGACGGAGCTTCAAAAATTACAGTTACACCAGAATCATTTCAGTATGCAAAAGGAAATTTGTATACTTTATATACAGAGGAAAAAGCTAATTCTGATGTAAATGCTTTAATCGTATCCTTTGAAAATGCTATGGTAGAAGAAACAACTGATGATTGGTAAAACTGTTTCCAACTCAACGTTAAGATAATTAAGGACAATTTTCCTTTCTAACTTAAAGCTCAATGAATCAAGTGTCTGATTCTTTGAGCTTTTCTCATAGAAGTTTTTACTATTATAATTTTATAGTTTCATTAAAGTCTGCGAAACACATCTTCAATATCCGCATTATACCAACCTTCATTTTTTAATTGATCGTCTGTAAGCCCGCAAGTCATATCAAATATTTTGGCATCAATATTATTACGTTGAAATAACGATTCTTTGTCTT
>Ga0307981_1002003_pt1 | contig 17192 bp, 14 predicted proteins | sample OrgLakmetagen987_FD_201849 | JGI IMG/M metagenome (GOLD analysis project Ga0307981, IMG submission 201849) | Saline water microbial communities from Organic Lake, Antarctica - #987 | ecosystem: Environmental > Aquatic > Non-marine Saline and Alkaline > Saline | place: Antarctica: Organic Lake... | reverse complement strand
CGCGGCTGCCTGGGAATCCTGACGCAAGGAGAAAATCTTTGATGAGCTCTTGAAAAAGGTCATACAATGACCATTACCAGTTTCCGCTATTACTGCCTATTCGGCCCAAGAAGTGAATACCCAGCAGGAAATTCGAGATGAGAAAACATTCCCTTGTTTGCTTTTCCCATTCTTGTTGTGGATCTACAATTGCCTTCCGAACCAGCGTTCAGTCTATCACTGAACTCTATCTAGTTTTTAAGTAACCACCCACCCACCCGGCGTTGAGTCGCCGGGGTCCGTGGGTGCGGACCCTAGTAGCTACTTACCTGACTCCAATGCAACGGTGATCAAGCAATCCAATCCCGCCGGCATTCCTACATTTCCTACCTGTCTGATCGTCGACCAAGTTGGGGCAACTAGGCTTTGCGGCAACAGCCGCACAACCTCGTCGAACGTCCGCAGATCAACAATGAGCATGGATTTGATTTGACTTTTTTCTATCCAAGGTCGGCGTTCGATCTAGAATCGTCGTCCGTCCGTCAGTAGAAGCATCCGGCGGCGCCAAGAGCCAAGACCGAAGACTCATCACTCGCACTCGATACTCGATCTTCCACAATGGTGCTTATTAGTCTATTTGATTGACTTTTTGTGTTTGCGTTACATTACCGGTACTGTAGTCTACACGTTTACGCGTTCCATATATACCCATTACACGTCGAACAAGAAACTTGATTACTGCCCGCAACAGCCCCAACAACTTGAAAAGAATGGTAAGGACCAACGACTGGACTTGTGTGAACTTGGATCCACGCATCGGCACAACCCATGCAGCCGCCTAGACTATATCGTTGTACAGCAGTGATCCCTCCTCGCTTCCTCGTACGCTCGGTGGAATCGTTTGTATCGAATCGAATCACGCAATCACGCAATTGAATCGCTCACTTACCCGTTGCACTTTGCACACTATATCCATACTATTTCGATTCGATTCATGCAGTTACCTCTGTCGTTATTAAAGGCCGCCGTCGGTTCTCCCGTACTGGTGGAACTAAAAGGCGGTGATACCTACAACGGTCGCTTGCAATCGGCCGACGCTTGGATGAACATGAATCTCCAAGAAGTCATTTGTACCAGCAGTACGGGCGATCGCTTTTGGAAATTACCCGCTTGCTACATTCGCGGCAGCGCCATTAAATACCTGCGCCTCTTGCCCGCCGTGCTGGATCAAGCCGTCGAGGAAGAAGCGCAAAGCGGCAGTAGCAGTGGCGGCCGCGGTGGAGGAGGATATCAGGGTCGTGGTGGTGGACGCGAGGGAGGAAGAGGCCGTGGTCGCGGCCGTGGTGGACGAGAAGGAAGAGGACGGGGCCGTGGTGGAAGAGATGGAGGCCGGGGACGAGATGGAGGAGGAGGCAGAGGCCGTGGTGGAAGAAGTGAAGGGCAAAGGGATTGAGATGCGGGACAGTGATCATTGCTTGCGGATGCAAAGCATGGTCTAGTAGGGCAGTAATAGCTACCTCGCTACTCGTAGCCAAATATCGAATACTGTATTAAGCGGGTCCAACATGGGTTAATGTGCAGTAGCTTTTGCTGGTTCGAACTCGTATCGTTTGTTCGTTCGTTCGTTTGCTAATATGGATTGTCGTTTGGGTAATACCGAGATGGCGTGGATGCTATACATCTACCGTAACGTATCCGTGCAGTAGCTACAGTAGCAACGAAGCACTCGTGTGGAATCTGGACAGTATGCGTGCTGTAGTTAGCGACGAAGCACTCCCGCAATAAAGGCTGGACGGTACGGTATGCGTGTGTGTATACAACTCGAACCAACCGGACCTGCAATGGCTATAAGTCGACCCTTCCATTCCAGGTTGCACCTCGGCTGCTTCTACTCGATCCGTGCTAGTACCAGGTAGTGCCTCATCCTGACGCTATTCCCAGTCCAGAGTCCAAGCCTAATAATCCACCACGAAATAGTTGCCCTAACCTAACGCCGAGCACAGCCTAGAGATAAAGTCAATAGATAGGGTGTAATGATTAATGTAAATGAAACACAACTGCATTGCAGCACAGTCCACATGCACAAAAAGTGCGAATGGATTGATTCGAATCGTCGACCGTATTGGAGCAATCAAGCTCCATTTAAAAGGATTCTTCCGCCTTTTGGTCGCTATTGCGAGGCGGCTTGACACCGCCGTCGTTGGGTGGTTCGTACGACTTGGATCTCGATTTTCGCGACTTGCTCTTGGAGCTGCTGCGCTTCTTCTTGTCCTTGGACTTGGAGCGGCTGCCGGTCGATCGAAAAAGACCGTCTCCGTCGCCAGCTGCTTTTGACTTGGAGGTTCGGCGAGACTTGGTGCTCTTGCCATCGGTCTCGTCGTCCAACAGACGGCGACTGCGAGAGCTTCGGCTCTCGCGGTACCGCGAACGCCGGGCCACAGCAAACGCGAGGAACGTTGCCACAAACAGCAAAAAGCTCAAGGTCAAGAAAGAATTGGCCGCCAATCGCGAAATGGGCGACTCGTCTTCCGCCGCGGCGGAAGATTTTCCCGAGCTCGAGGTTTCGCTGTAGAATCCAGACATGGTCTTGCCAAAGGTGGCTTGTCCATATTGTACCGAGAGGATGGTTCCTTGCGCGTGCGCCTTGGCGATACAATCGGCCTCGCAGGTAAAACTGTCGTGCGAGTGAAACTTCCAGCATTGGTTAATGATGTCGTCATCGTCCGTTCCGTCGTCTCCAATAAAGTAACCATCTTGGTAGGTAGGATAGTCCATACACGCGGTACAGTACTTGAACTCTTCGTAAACGTCATTCAAGTCCGTCAGGGTATATTCTTGCGCCGAATACCACCAATCCGAAGCCCAGCTGTACCCGTCATCATCTGTTTCGTCCTCGGATCCCAAATCAATATCGCTGTAACCCACCAAATCGCTGTACGAATATCCCGTATTCTCATCCGGTTGAATGCAATACTCGTCTGTATACAGCGCCATTTCGAACTTGCCATACTGCTGCGGCGCGACTCCTGCGTAAATGGTATTGCCACTGCTGTCGGCACCAACAGCATAGCAGTCTTCGTCCGTCATGTAGGAGAGACCCGCCAACGCCACGACGTATTCGTAATCGTCAATGGCCCACACGTGCTTGGAAATCTGTTCAATGTATTGATAAAATTCTTGACGATAGACTCCGAGTAATTTCCATTCGGTATTGGGCGAGTGGCAATCAAGACGGCCAGTGGCATCGTCGCCATAGTATTCGTCATAGCCATAGCCTTGGTAATTGGGATTCACGTACTAAGGTGGGCAAGTGGTGTAGGAATGGGGTGAGAGATGATACTGTAAAGAAGTGTGTGTGTGTGTGTGTGTGGAATGTAAAGCAAAGCAATGCATTCAATTCATACAATCCGTCTCTCTCATTTCCAACGTACCGAAGCCCACATCATCCAGCGCGAACACGCGCCTTGTGCTTCATCTTGTTCGTCCTCGTTATTATCACCGGAATGATCATCGCCGTCACTGCTGTGATCGCAATCAATGAACCCCCCTAGCATTCTGTAAGCTTGCGCCCACTTGTCATAATCTTGCGAAGGATCCGCCAAGACATCAGTGCTGTAGGGAGACGAGGAAGTGCTTCCCGAGAACCAATTGCCGAGTTTTCTCTGCTGTTCCGCGTCGTCTGGATCCACGCGTTCCAGCTGCTCTGGATCCGGTGAGATCTGCGCCAGTGTGGCGGCGCCGCGTTCCCTGCGTTCCTTCATTCGTTTTTTCTTGGCGAGTCGTTCCGCCGCAAGGTCAAAGGGAAAGTGCTGTTCTTTCAAGAGCTTGACCTTGTCGACAATGCTTGTGGCGTTATTGCTGTTAGTGTTGCTGCTGAAAGCTTTGCGGATCCATCCACCGGAAGTCACGTCCATGGACACGGTCGCCGTGTGTGCCTCCGTGTTTGCATTGGCATTGGCATTGGCAGTACTGCTGCACCTACTACTCGACAACAAGCCCAGGCCGAGCAGCGCCAACGGATTCATCAGCAGTCTCATTGTGGTGGTGGGTGGTGGGTGGTGGGTGGTGGGGGGCGTACTTGTTTGTGTAAACGAACGAACTTCAGTTATTGCCCGTCTTTTTGCAATCAAAAGAGTCCTCGAAGGAGGGGGGCTGTTTAGGTGAGTTGGGGTGCTGTGCTGTGCTGTGCTGAACTGTGCTGAACTGTGCTGTAGCGATAGACTAGTGTTGGTGGAGGGTAAGCGGAAGCGTCAAGAGAGTCTTGTACGTAGCGAGTGTGTGTGGTGGAGCAATAAGAGAGAGAGAAGAGGCGCCAGGGTCGATCGATCGATCGATGAAAGGATTGATTCAGGCGAGTAGAGGCGCTCTTTACCGCGAGGAAAGCAAAGATCGGCTCTCTGCTGGCTGGCGTAGTTTAATTAAAGCGCGCGTTCTTGCCAAGTAGTACTTGAAGTTTGAACAGCATTGGAAATCTTCGCCGACGTGACTTGCCGGTGCGTATCAACGGAATACAGTTTGTGGATGGAAGGACAGACAGATAGTGATTCGATCGTAATACAAGACTCGAGGTCCGGTTTCTTCGAGACTCTCGAGACGTGACGACACGTCTTTTGTTTGCCTTCTTTTTGTTCTGTCTCGCGATGATACTGTAATGGGTAAAGGTGTCCATTGTTTATACGGTACTGTTCTTGTTGTGGTTTCCTTTACTTGGTATACTGAAGATCGCAGACCGTGCAGTCGCTCTCTTTCTCTTCAAAGGCAGCAGACGAAAGAGAACGAGATTATATAGATTGGGCATTCTCAATTCTCACAAAAGATTCCATAGAACGTTTCGATAGATTCTCATTGCAAGATACCCTCTTCAAGAACATGACTTGCAGGGCACCCCTACCAGCAACCGATAGCTGCAGGACTGAAACAACAACAACAAGAACAACAACACCAACACCAACAACAAAACGTCAAGCCCTTCGCAGTGGCAGTAGTATTGGTAGTAGTAGAACCATGCGGCCTTCACCGGTACTTTTGGTTGCCACCATTTTCCTGCTCGCACTCTTCCAGCAGTATACCCCCGCCAACGCCACCACCACGTTGGCCTTTCAACCAGCAGCTTGGCCCGTGTCTCGCGGATCAGCACCAACGTCAACCTTAGCCTCAGCGGCACTACGGTCTTTATGTGCTCGTCTCCAAGCAGGTACGTTACGTAGACTATTGTATGGGAATGATAATGTTGAAGAAGAAGAAGAAGAAAAAAGGAGAATCGTCTTTATTCTGGCATTCGCTCACACTCGTTCGTTTGCCTTGCTCCTCCTCGCTCTTATCGTTGAATCATTGGAACGAATCCCGTGGCCGTGAATATCACTCCTCATCCCAGCAGCCAAAGACGATTCATCCTCGTACGATGGAACACACACTACTGCTACTTCGACGTCACCTCCAATACGCCCAGCCACCTCGCTCCCCTCTCGAACCCACGCACTAAAGAAGAACAAGAAACACCAACGCTCCAAAAAGGCGCGTCACCGGGAAGCCTTTCCCAATACTGCCAGCACAGTGTTGTCGGAACAGGAACTCCAGAATCACGTTCATGATATCTACCTCAATGGTCACGGAGGTTTGTTGCGCTCCAAAGAGCTGTGTCGTCAACGCTTGGATTCTCCTACTGACACGCTCCAAGAACACGGAGAGTACTTGAAAAAACTCGATCGCCATCCCGCCCTCGTACTGAACGCCGATTACGCACCCATAAGTTACTTGCCACTCAGTATGTGGCACTGGCAAGAAGCCATCAAGGCCGTCTTTAGTGGCAAGGTGACGGTCGTGGACGTGTACCCCGATGTGACCATTCGGGCCGCAAATTTGGAAATTCCCTTGCCCGCCGTCATTGCCCTCAACGACTACGTTCCCACCTTTAAACAAACTCCAGCCTTTACCAAGCGCAACGTCTTTTTGCGAGATGAGTATCGCTGCCAATACTGCTTGCAGCAGTTTCACACGCGCGACTTGTCGTTGGATCACGTCGTGCCGCGCTGCAAGGGCGGTCGCTTGCACTGGGAAAATGCTGTCACGAGCTGTTGCAAATGCAACGGACGCAAAGGGTCCTTGCACGTGGCCGATTTGCGGCAAGTGGGCATGAAGTTGGCGCGCGACCCATATGTGCCGACGCAGTATCAGCTGGCGGCCATTGCGGGCCACATGGTGCCGCGAGTGGGGGCAGTCCACGACATGTGGCAACCCTATTTGCGTCACCAGTACAAGGAGTGAGCGACCAATCAAGCTCTGCGGTAGCAAACAACATGGTCGAGTAAATACAGTAGCTTGGATGCAAACGCGGAAATCTTGTTGGTTGGTGTTGTTTTGGGGGGTTAGTTGTAACTAATACTCTCTCAAGACTAGTCTTTCGAACGAATTTTGTACAACATCGTTATTGAATCGCTGGACGATTGTATTATTACATGTATTGTAAAAATGTGAATTTATAATCTATACCAACAACTTGTGAATCTCGACGCGGTAGCCTTCTCCAAGATCCACAGAGCAGTATTCGGCCTCGCAGCTTTCCTCTAGCCCCTTGACGAGAGTGTCAATCTCTTGTAGCGTCGCAAGCGTCCGTTGCGTATCGCTACCACCCCCTCGAAGCATGCGACTACGATCTTCTTTTTCCTTCTTATCCTTTTCGTCACTGGGAGCCGGACGCTGGTTCGTCGGCGTTGGTTGTGGATTCATTTGTTCGTTGCCCTGGTCCGTCGCTTCAAGCGCGGCTGATCCTCGAGACACTGTCGGGGTGCCGTACATTTCCACCAAAAGGTTGAGATTGAATTCTCCGGGTACGAGATTCCGTCCTGGTCGGTTGGTGTAATCCATGCATTCGCCTCGGTCGCGATTAAAATGGTCTTCGTCCGTGTGCGGAAGACCGAATCCATGTCCCATTTCGTGACACCTGTACGGTAAAAATAAGTAGTGAGTATACAAGAACAACGAACACTTGCATCAGTCGAGCCAAGTGTCAAGCACCTCGCACCTCGCGACTTACATTGTGTAGAGTTTCTCGTCCGCAGTCTTGAGATGAAAATCGTTGAGTTTGGAAGTACTGTAAGCGATAAGATCATTGCGTAAGACGGATGTATTGATGCCTCGCCAGTTGGTTTTGCCGTAATCTCCATTGCAGGCTTTCAAGGCTCCAAATCTTGCGCTGCAGTCAGGATCATGGGGGACTTTTTGCGTGGTTAGAGACAGTGCGTCGGTCTGTTCCCAGTCCACAATTGTTCGATCAAAGGACGTGGTCCACGTATCGTCGCATGCGTTCTCAACAAGAAGATCAAGTCCAGACTCCGCGTCCCACCGAATGGCTTCCGTCAAACCGGGAGGATCAACGGGCACAAAGTAATCGGCTGGGTTGGGCGAACCCGTCCAAATGTAGGATAGACCAACGGCGAGACCCGTCACAAACAGAACTCCAAAAATGGTTCGGGTAATTATGCGGCCACATTTTGAGCAGCCAGACTCAGGTGCTGCCTTGGGGGTGTTGGTATCTATAGAGGACGACATGGTGCAAGGGAAGGTAAAGGCGAGGGGGGTCGTGCACGGAAACGCGAAAATGACAAAGTCCGAAAAAGTGAGGTGTAGTCGTTCGTCGTGATAGAGGAAAACGTCAACTGGGCAAAAACCACGACTTGGAAAAGAGCCTGTTGGTTCTCTAGTCTGACGTCATTCCCATCTTTTCGATAATCGCGTCTGGATATCGAGGAATGTTCGATAGGCCTTTGGGAGAATTTTGACTCTGTTAGAACAGCAAAGAAGCCAATCGCACCCGGGACCATATCGCCGGCCGGCTTCGTTTTCGGCGTACCGACTATGGATATCAGCCAAACATTGGCTTTCAACTGATCAAACAAGCTAAATAATAAGAGGATAAGCTCTACTACTACTACTACTACTACTAGTACTACTACTACTACTACTAGCTTTAGTACGTGGTAGCACTGTAATGAAGTTGTTCGCCTTTGCTGAATTATCTTTTCAACGGATCAAACAAGCCAAGCTTGCTTCTACTAGTGAAAGGAGGCAGCTAGTAGCGTAGCTAGCTATGAATGGGAACTACTACACTCTAGCAGCGCTAGAGTAGCTAGTAGATAGAGCGGGTGATAGACTACTGCCTTCGGCTGAGCTTTACTGTTGGGCTGTGTCCTCTGCTATGCTACGACGTAGTCAGTGGAGAAAGTAGTAGTGAGTGCCGAGTAAGCGTCTCCATCTTATCTATAATTGGTTTCTCAAACAGTGGCAGTCTACTGTCTAATAGCTTGTAACCTCTCCAGGGGCTGTCTCTACTACTAGCTAGAGTAGTAGTCGCTAGTCTATGTATTGCCTGCGTGAAGAAATAAAGCGTTAGTGCATGTTCGACCCGCGTTACTTCTCTCGCAACATCAGCGTTACGTGAAACCTCTTTCGAGGGTCTGAATACTCTTGGCAACGCAAAAGCCGTCACGCGCACGAAAGCGGTTGTTCACCCCTGTTCGTGCACAGACTGCACCGCTGCGCTCTCCAAACGGGCATCGAGCTCATTCGGAGACGTACAAAGACAGGGCGCATCAGTATAATTATCAACGAATGCCCCACCTTATCGAGTGCCATCCAATGCGTGTGTTTTGATTCAGTATCTGCGAAAAACTTACTCGGAATTGGAGCGCCATAAGTGCTTCTTTGTCTCTATTGCTTGGACGTTCTAAATCTACCCAAAAGTCCACCACCCCTCTTCTCGTGCTTGCCGTTTTGGGGAATTGGTTGCTGAACGTGATCCGTATTCAATTGGGGAGGTGTCTTGCGTTCTGGTCGCAGCTTTGGCTTTGCGTAAACGGGATGACCACGAGAAGCCTCGAGCCATGCCTTTTCATCGTCAGTCAACGCGGATTCAATCTCCTTGAGACGGAGCGATATCTGGTCAAAGGGCAATCGTTGCGCTGGGTCGTCACTCCAGCAAATCTCAATCAGCTCCCTCACCGCCACAGGCGTGCCCTCCGGAAAGGGTATTCTGGCCCCTTCAAACGCAACACTCGCCGCAGCTTCAATCTGACTCATGTCCGAGAAGGGATCTTCCCGTGTCAGTAGCTGCCACATCAAAACGGCGAATGAGTAGACGTCCGCCATACCCGAGTACGCTTCGTGACGAATAACCTCGGGCGCCATCCACCGGTAAGTCCCCGTCTCAGCTGTACGATCGGCGGGAATGGTAGAGTGTGTGGCAAACCCAAAATCAGTCAGTTTGACCGAGAAACGACCCGACGAAAAGTCGCCATCGAGAAGAACGTTCGCCGCCTTGATATCGCGATGCATGGTGCCGCGTCCATGCAGATATGCCATGCCATTGGCGATACTGGTGGCCACGTGAAAGAAAAAGTTGGGCGGCGTCAAGCGCTGCATCGCTATGGAAAGATCACCCGCGTTGCAGTAATCCAAGACCAAGCAAATTGTTAGAGGACTGGCACTGTAACAGGATCCCAGCAAGCGAATAATGTTGGGGTGGTGAAACTTTTGTAGATACTGGACTTCCGTTCTCCAACCCTCGAGACCCATTTCCGTAATGGAAGCAACCTTGACGGCAACCTGCTGGCCACTCCAAGTTGCTAGATATGTCGTTCCAGCCGAGCCTTGTCCGATGCGTTTCTGAAATTTAATCTCGTAGAGATCAATCTCCCATTCCTTGGAAGCCGGTGCACCCGAAATCTCCTTGAGCAATTCTTGGACTCCCTTGGGTTCGCTACTAGAGGCCACACCTGCTGTTGCAGCAGCAGATAAACTACTGCGACCACCGTTACTATTCCTCAAAGCTGCTAGAAACTGTTCCTGTAGATCGCACGCCGTCATGGCTTCAATGTGGCTCGCCATTTCTTCCCGTGTCACGATATCGGAACCAAACAATTGTCTCCAAACAAGTGTTTCCGGGAGAACTGTAAGGTCAAATTCCTGCTGTTGCTGTTTGGGTTCTTGCTTGCCCTCTTCTGTTACGATCAGATCCAACGATGGATCAACAGGGGCGCAGCATTCAATCTCTTCCACAATCAAGAGTTCGAGAGAATGCAACTTGTCAATGTAGACCGTCAACAGGTCCCACAATCGGTCGGCGTCCAAGCTCGAGTCCTTGGACAAGGACGAGTTGGAAAACAAGGCTGTACTGCCCGACAGAATGCGTTGCTGCAACTGCAGCATTTCGGGATTCAGCGCCACGAGTTCCTGCACCAAATTTCCCAGCGACGAGTAGCTGTCTGGAATACCACCACCCAAAGCTGCTGTCGAAGGACTTCTTTTGTTAGTCGTAGTGACAGTAGTAGGCTGCTGTTTCAATTTCACCAAGGACTGCAGTTCGTGGACCCGTCGGCGTTGACTTTCCACTTCCAACACCAGGTCGGTCATGAAGAGCGCCGCCTGTTCGGTTTGATCGGCAAACAGCGTCGAAATAATGGCGCGTTCGACACCCGTCGACTCCTTGAGTTGCACAAAGATCCCCAGCAAGTGCAACAAGCGAACGGCACGGGCGCTGTCGGATTCTTCCTTCTTGGTACCAGCAGCAGCTGCAGTAGCAGTATTGGCAGGGAAAGTGACTTCGCGAGTGCTGCCGCCCGGTGATCGCGGTGCGATTGCCCTTTTTGTTATTGTGGTTGCGGCCAGGGACGGTACTAGGCTTTGGGGAGGCCGTGGCACGCCGGGTGGGAGTCGTGTGACGGTATTGGGATCGCTGCTGGGTGCCGCGTTGGGTGCTGCTGGTGCTACCACAGCGTGCGGATGCGCTTGCTGAAAGTTCACCTCGGAATGAATTCGCGGCATGCCTCCGTTGGTATTTCCCAGCTGCGCTGGCTGCAGCATTTGGTGCGAATGCATGCGGTGGTGGGTTTTTGGCTGGGAACTAATACTAATGTCGACTCCGTGTTGGAAGCTCGCGGTAAGAAGCGAACAAAAGGGTTGCTGCTGTTGGCGTTGCTGTTGTTCTTCTTGCTTGGAGAAGATTTTGGCTTGCTGGACCGTTTGTCGGAGCACGTATTCATGAATGACGGACGATATCAGCGTGTTGAAGCACACGAGGATGCGGTGCAGCCCCGAGCCACTCAGACTCCTGCTGTTAGTGCTATTATCGCCCGCTGCCTTGGTACCTGCTGCAGAGTCTTCGCTGTTGCTGTTGCTATTGCCATTGCCATCGTCCAGTCGCAGCATGTTGCGAATCGTTGCGAGCGTCTTGGCCACGGCAAGGTCTCCGCGATCGACTACAGACCCCGTCTTCTTTTGCAAGAGACTCAGCTGGAGGGCGTGGTCCGTATCGCGTCGAGCGGGTTGCACAGATTGCGAAAAGGGACTACTACTACTGCTACTACCATTATCATCGCTAGTAGTAGTGCTGCTATTGCTATTGCTATTGCTGGTGGTAGCGGAATGTCGGACGGCAAAGTAGGCACACGAGGCGCCACGTTCCTTCTGAAGGCAGTGCACGAGGCGGAGGACGCGTCGTAACAGAGTCACGTCAAAGGATGCGCCGCTCTTTGCCTTATTGGTCGTCGTAGCGTCCAAAGTACTAGCCGCATTCGCATCAGTCAAAGAGGATCGCGATGGAACGGATGATTCTACTCTCATTGCCGCTGCTGCTGCCGCGAGTGCTGCTGTCGCTGCCATTCTATTATGCTGATGGCTAGCTGGGCTGCAATAAGAGACTGCAGTACTGTGTGACACTGTGTGTAATAGAAGTAGTACGAGGTACTGTACCGGTAGCTGTAGGTTGTGTGTAGCGTGTGTTGAGGAGAATGATTGCTCCCTCGCGTCTACCGGTATGATATACCGGTATCTGTGGTCCTTACCTTTACAGAATAAGTCCCTAAGTTCCGGAAGCAAGAATTTACGCCTACTCGCTCGTAGTCTCTAACAAGCCGCGCGGTCTATTTTGACATTTTGACAGCCGAGCTCGCAGTAGACTAGTCTACTGTATCATGGCTTTTTCCATCTCTCTCCTACTTCAAACATTCCACTACGGTCTATCAGATCGTCTCTACTACGACACCCAGTCGCGATCATAGACTACAATACTAAGCAGTAGTGGAAACCACAGTGTTGTGTTAATAATATTCGGTAATCTTCCTTTGCAGCAAGTGAGTTACAAAGTCTCTAGGCATCAACTTCCGGGGGAGTGAATCCACTGGTAAAGGCTTCAGCGATCTCGTGCATCTTCTTCTCAATCTCTTCCGTAAGGACGTATCCTCCGTCAACAATCTCAGCCAACGTCTTGCTGTGCGCGCCCTTGACGTGATCCAAAAAGGCATGCTCAAAGCCTTGCACGTGCTCGACATCGATGCGATCACAGTAACCCTTGACACCGATAAAGAGAGCGGCAACAACCTCTTCGGGCTCGTACGGTTCGTATTGACCCTGCTTGAGGAGTTCGTACAGACGCACTCCACGGTTGAGCTGCTGCTGCGTGGCGGGATCCAAATCGGAACCAAACTTGGCAAAGGCAGCAACCTCACGGTACTGGGCCAACTCGAGCTTCATGGTACCAGCGACAGCCTTGGTGGCCTTGAACTGGGCGGCGGATCCGACACGCGACACGGACAAACCAACAGAAATAGCCGGACGCTGACCCTGGTAAAAGAGTTCCGACTCCAAGAAAATCTGTCCATCGGTAATCGAAATCACATTCGTGGGAATGTAAGCAGACACATCACCAGCCTGCGTCTCAATAACGGGGAGAGCAGTGAGCGAACCACCTCCGTTCTTGCGGTGCATCTTGGCAGCACGCTCGAGAAGACGAGAATGCAAGTAAAACACATCACCAGGGTAGGCCTCACGGCCAGGAGGACGACGGAGCAAAAGAGACATTTGACGGTAGGCGACAGCCTGCTTGGACAAGTCATCGTAAAAGATCACAGCGTGCTTGCCGCTGTCACGAAAGAACTCTCCCATGGCGGCACCAGTGTAGGGAGCCAGAAACTGCAAAGGAGCAGAGTCGGAGGCAGTCGCAGCGACAATGATACAATTGTTCATGGCCCCGCGCTCATCGAGCTGGGCAACAAGCTGGGCAATGGTGGATCGCTTCTGTCCAACACCAACGTAGATGCAGGCAAGAGGTTCTTTCTTGGTCTTTTGGTTGATAATGGTATCAATGGCAATGGCAGTCTTTCCGGTCTGACGGTCACCAATGATAAGCTCACGCTGCCCACGTCCAATGGGAATGAGGGCATCAACGGCCTTGAGGCCGGTAAGCATGGGTTCCGAGACGGATTCGCGGGGGATGATACCCGGGGCCTTGACTTCAGCACGGGAGCGCTTGCACTGGTCGAGACTGGCACCGCCATCAATAGGCTGGCCAATACCGTCAACGACACGTCCAAGAAGTTCATTTCCGATGGGGACATCGACAATGGCACCCGTTCGCTTGACAGTGTCACCCTCGACAATATCACGATCGTCACCAAAGATGACAACACCGACATTGGACTCTTCCAAATTGAGCGCCATTCCACGAAGACCCGCAGAAAAGACCACCATCTCTCCAGCCTGCACGTTGGACAGGCCGTAGACACGGGCGATACCATCTCCGACGGAAATGACGGATCCAGTTTCGGCGTACTTTTTCTCCGAGTCTCCGGCCAAGGCACCGATTTTACTCTCGAGGTAGGAAGAAAGTTCTAGAGTCTGACTGGCCATACCACGAGAAGATGTGAGGGCACTGCGGCGAGCCGCCTGTGAATGAGGGTAGTAAAATGAGATAAAATGGTGAGAAAAGTGTTTTGGGAGAACGAAGAATAACGACGTGGAATCCGGAATTTTACGGCAACTGGCACTGAAACGCCAAAGGCACGAGAGCCGATCATTTCGACCATGGGGATCTCGCCGCTAGTGCCGCCCCTCATTGAACAATCTACCGCTTAGCTCTTCAGATACCCTCCGAAATACACTGGCTACACAGTGGTGTTTCTTATATTTCCAAAGGAGATTTTCCGGCTGAGAAATGAAAGAATTAACTCCAGCCCAACCGCCGATGCCAGCAGATATCGATCTATCAACCACCGATGCCCTGAGATCGACTAACAAAGCCGCAACCATTCAAGGCACAAATCCTTTTCACAACATACCTGAGAGACAGCCGCCAAAGCCATCCGCCTGCTAGCGGAAACAAGAGCTGTACGAAAAACCATGGTGGTATACGAGGAGAACACCAACAAACGATTTGTCGATGCTGCAGGTGGCGAGGCTTTTTTGGATCCTTTTTGTCGTAGGATTTCTACAGGGAGTCGGTCTTCGCTTTCGCTGGTAGTGGTACCGGTACGTACTACTACCGCGTGGAAAGATCACGATCGGAAGGGTGTGGAGGGATCCAATGTTATTGTCTTTTAGCATTCCTAATTCCTCTTAAAAGTTTACTCCCCATTTCGCGAGTTCACAGATGGAGATCGCCGACCCGAATGAAGTCGCACCCGATCCGAACGGAAGCTTCCCACGAATACTTAGAAAATATTCATACAGCTTCGATTTCAATGCATTCTTAAGTATGGTTGCATACTTAAGCGTTTCCTGACACAAATCCAGCAACACGACACAGATCCAACGCTTCCCGTCTCACAAAACGGAAACTTGGAGACGAGAACAGGACCAACTCCACTACGGTATCCAAGAGAGAGAGAGGATTCAGTTGGAGAAAAAAGAGGCCAATATCCACCTTATTCGAGGATGAGAGAGGCCTGCACAATATCGAGTTCGTGTACACGAAAGATGAATCTGCGACGACGACCATGGGTGGTTTGCCTGTTCGTTGCTGTTGCGTTTGCGGTCATGGTGCTTCCGGGAGCCCTTGTCGTCCAGGCTTCCGAGGTGTCCTCCAAACGACGCACCAAGGGATACGGTCGCCGCCATTCCCGTAGCCTCCAATCGCCCCCTGCTTTACCCGACAACATTCCAAGCAACATTTTTGCCACGAGCAGGGGTAAGGGGGGCAAGGGCAAAGGAGACGCAAGTGGCGATTGCATCGACCGACCTACCCCTACAGTGTCACCCGCCCCAACCAAGTTCAAGTCAACTAAATATCCGACCCGCTCTCCAGCTCCATCGTATTCTGGCAGCCCTAGCACGTTTACTGCCACTCCTACTAAGAGCTCCAAGTCTTCCAAGTCTTCCAAGTCTTCCAAAGCACCGACGCTTCCGACCGTGTCGCCACGTCCGACGTTTACACCTAGTCCAACCAAGTACCCCAAGTATTGTTCGCAAGCACCAACGATTTCCCCGGCACCAACGCACAGCCCTGCTCCATCGGGTAGTCCCAAGCCTTCCACGTTGATGCCCACGACGCTATCACCCACGTTTGGTCCAACGACCCCGAAGCCAACCATGAAGCCCACCGTGGTCTTGAATTGCGACGGCGTTGCCAATGGAACGGGGCGTACCGATACCGAAGTGGTCAACTTTACGGTGGACTTTTTGGTGGTTATTGCGGGTGACGTGGATGCCACCTTGCAGCTGATTGAAGACTTGTTGCAACAAGATATCGCCCCCGGCTTGGTGGGGTGTCCGGATACAACAGCTCGACGATTGCAGCAGGCAGATGCGGATATTGTCAATGTCGTGTTTGATGTGCAAGAAGACGAGGCTGCGAGTGGTACGTTTATATTTACTGTACGCGTACGAAATAGACGACGCATCCTGGAACATGATACTCACCTTGTTTTCAATGTGACAGCTTCTTGTTCCTCGCAGATTGAAGATGGACAGTGTACGGGAGCAGACGTGAATGTCGACATGTACCACACTGGAGGCGACTCTGACAACTTTGGAACCTTGTTGTTTGAGTCCATTCTCGCCAAGTGCGATGAACTCAAGGCCTTGCCTGGTGTTGCCGACATGTTGAATCCCTGTGCCACTCTCACTGTGACACGCAACACTCCTCTTGACGAGGATGACGACGAGGGTGACGACGAGGGTGGCGTTTCTGGCATTGTTGGCGGGCAGGAGCCTGTGGACGAGGGTTTGAACGCTGGTGGTTTTGTGGGTGTGGCCATTGGTGGTTTGATTCTCGTGTTGCTCTTGTTATTCTTTGTTCGTCACCGTCGCAGCGATTCGAATGCAGTCAAACACTATCAATTGGAGGATGTCATGGATGACGAGACGTATCTCCGAGATATCGACGGTGAGACGATGCCTAGTTCTCCTGGTTCGTACGATGACGGGGTTCGCCAATCGTATATCCTTGGCGAAGACGATTCCATCATGTCGGGTTGGTCTGGCCACACCAGGCGGCTGGATGGTGGCGCCAATCTGTTGCGGACACGTCCAACGTTTGACGGCGGCCAGGGCAATGGCTTGTACAAAAAGCAAGACGTGCACAAGTGCTCGTCGGCCATGTGCGAGGTCTGCGAGACGCAGCGACAGTCGGGTCTGCAGTTTGTTCCTTCTGGCATGCCGAGCCACGCGTCGGTTCCTCGGAATGCCTCTCGCAGCTATTTGGCCACGGACACTGTCGACTTGTAAACCGCAAGGACGTTTTGCGCTCGGAGCGCGCTTGTGTATTTGTACGACCCCGTTGGGAACTCTCACCAGCACGATCTGTATGTTTGTCTATTGCAAACTAGGGTGTGCGCACGCGGGGTTTTTGGCGTTTCCACTTGGTGGACTATCCAGTAGAATTACTGTTATATTAAAAAGTCTGCAAAATTCTCTAGAAAGCGCCGTCAGAGCGAGCGTTGCGGCCTCTACAGCTTGGGCTCGAAGCCAATGTCGCGCGCGTACTTGAAGCCAATGTCGGATTCGTTCAAGAGCGCCTCGACTTGCTGGTACGTGGGCCTCGTGACGCAAGTGCCCACGTATAAAAAGGACTCGCCGTTGTCGCGTTCGCAAAAGACGGTCCAGTCGGAACCGTAAACTTGCAGCAATCGCACGTTGGTGCCGCGGCACACGTAGCCTTCGAGCGAGTAGACTGGCAAAAATCCCGCGGCGCTCAGTTTTTTGAGATTGCCGCCCTTGCCTCCCAAAAACGAGGCCACGGTCGACAAGAAGCCTGTGCCTTGACTGGCGGTATCGAGGGCATCGTCCACCATGCGCCACTGCGGATTCATGAGTACCACCACACTTTCCTTGTCGGCTTGTTGCGTGCGGTCGCAAATGGCGTCGACGTTTTCTTGCGTGGGTTGCAACCAGCACTGAACCTTTGTGCTGCTAGTACTGCTGCTAGTACTGCTGCTAGTACTGCT
>Ga0307981_1002000_pt1 | contig 17210 bp, 13 predicted proteins | sample OrgLakmetagen987_FD_201849 | JGI IMG/M metagenome (GOLD analysis project Ga0307981, IMG submission 201849) | Saline water microbial communities from Organic Lake, Antarctica - #987 | ecosystem: Environmental > Aquatic > Non-marine Saline and Alkaline > Saline | place: Antarctica: Organic Lake... | reverse complement strand
AAACGTTGTTCGTTTGAGTTGAGTGTTGGTGGTCCGAACAGATCGGCAATCTCGGTTTCGGTGAGGATCTTTAGTCGTTTTTCGGTGGGCATGATCGTAACCTAAAGGTCACGATTCTAGCCAAATCATCCCAAAATGGCAGCAAATCGAAAAGTACCCCCCTCGGGAAACGTAAGCGAGGCAAAGGATCTAGACGTTTATGTCCCATTACGAGGAAAAAACTCTAGTACCCCAGTATGGGTTGTACCCCTCCTGAGTGCGGTGCGGCTTACATAGTGTTTGACTGTGTTACGTCAACACAGGACTGCACCGGCTAGCCTTTTGATGTGATGGAACTCAGGGAGCTACCAGATGGGCTTTCAATTCTAGAGTGTATTGTCAGCGTTTTCGATACGGGCAGTTTACCTTAAACAAAAGTGAAGTGGTCATTTGTTGGTAAGCGTCCGGTAAACCCATCTTGAGCAATTGGTGAGCTGGAATGTAGGTGCTGATTTAGGGGCGCTTACACGGCTCTCATACCGCCCAATCTGATATGAATTTAGGCAAAATCGCCAACTGGACAACTAGGCTGGCAGAGGGGGGGGACCTGCTGCATTCATTTTAAGAAAAATAATAACGAATCAGTAAAAACACGCGATGTGAGGTTTTTTAATGAATTTATAAAAATCAATATGGCAAATAAATACGGCAAAGAAATAAAATACAATGAAGAATTTATGCCGCTTGGAATACTGAGACCTGCAACAGAAATTGATAATGGAATATATTCGATAAAACTGGATAAAGAAGAATCTTTGGTAGAACGAATTATACAGCTAGACATTACTAGGCCAAGCACACTTTTGTACCATTCAAAAAAAATAAACGATAGGTTTATTGATTGCAATCAAGAACTAAACCTAAGAGGGATTTCAGCAATAGTTGAGAACTCAAAAAACAACAACCTTATGATGAACTTGGAGATCTCAAAAGAAATTGAAGAAAAGTTACACACTCCTCATAATGAACAAGATTCTGAAAAGATTATTAGAGACAGCCTTAAAATGTCTGGATTTATTACTAAGATAAAACATGTTGAAAGGAAATTAGACCTAAAAAAACACAAAACCCACAAAATATCCTGGGGAGGTATAGAAATATAAAAAAAGGGACCAAAAAGGTCCCCTTAAAAACTATTGATTATTTAAATTTATATACTTCAGGCCCTCATATTTTAAAATAAATCAGAAATTCTTTGGATTTCTTGAGAGTTAAAGTGTGTATTTCTAAGTATTTTAAGATCAATTTCTTCCTCTTTTCCTTTCATAATAAGAGAGTTATATTTACTTAGCATTCTAGTAGCTTCTCTAGGATTTTTTTTCACGATCTCGTGATATTTTTTAAGCTCTTCCTCCCTTTCCTCATCAACTTCAAAAAATTGTGAGAAAGAAGCATCAACAATTCTTTTAATATTTTTCTTGCTTTTCTCCTTTGCCTCCCCCCTATCAATCTCTTCAAGCGCAGGATAAGCCAAACCACCAATTAAAGTCCAAAGCCCGATTGGAAGACCCACCGTTAAAAGCGATTCTAAAAATCCGGTTTTATCTGCCCAGAATACAACGTGAGAGACCCACTCAAAACTTGCGAAAAGATACGATGCGATAAAACCCTGCAAGAAGCCTACAAAAATAGCTTCTAAAGCTCGATCTTGAGGAGAATCACAACTGCCAGCCCCAGGAGTTAGGAATTTGTAGTAGAAACAAACGATGTTCATAATCACTTTATTGGCATTAACCATATTTAGTTATCCAGTATTATTGAGGTGGGTCTTTTTAACATTTGAGTTCACATCTGATCACCTTCCAGCTTGAAACAAACCGTTCGGCTTGGGTTCAGGTATAACCTCCCCTTAATCTTTTCATTTTTTACCCGTTTACCGCCATTTTGAAGATTGGAGCGCACAGCCCCCTTACGCCATAAAATATTTTTCACCGATGAATAGGTTGGTGAAAGCGACCAGAAGATCCGGCCGATTGATTTTTTTGAAGGGCCACAGCCCTCACCTTGCGATAGCCAAAGACATAATTGATGTACAGGCATGGCCTTTCGTCAGGTGTACAGTGATTTCGATGTTTCCGGATCAATTGGCGGCCGCTATTCTCTCATTGAACACTTATTGCTTGGTTTACGAAAATTTAGCGCCGTTTCATCCACAATATCCGGAGACATACCCGCTGAATACAGGCCCACCGTAGTCTCTACCTCCTGTTCGGAGAGGGAGTTACCGGTAAACGGCAGTATTTTCATTAATCCTCCGAAGGAGCGCCATCAATCCCCGGCTGGCATTTTCATCATCAACTTGCGTCTCTCAAGCCTTGGACAACCGTCTTAAGTAGTAAGCAGTCGCCCATAGCCCGATGGGGTCTTGTCAGCTGAGACAAGGACGCCGTCAGTTCTGCACGCTTGCCGGGAAAAACCGCCTGTTCAATTGGCATCAAAATCGCGGGGCAGCGACGGCCCACCGCATCGAAAAGGCGGTCAAGCCATTTCTGATCCTGATAGGGCGCATCTGAAAAAACGAGACGGTCCGATAGCAACGTTTCAACACGACGTGCCGCAATGACCACGTTCTCTCCTTGCTCGCAGCACTTAAGGCGACTGATGCCGTGTATCGCGAATTCCGCGTAATCGTCCCAACTTTCCCAGTCGCCAGCGCTATCCGGATTGATGAGAGCTGAAAACGAGTCGCCGCCATCAAGAGCGCACCAGGCTATCTCAATAGGATAGCTGTCATCGTTTAGGCCACTGGCTTCAATATCAAGGATGTACAAAAAGAACGTCCTCCGTTTCAAACTACCAAATCACGCCAGGATAAACAGGTCCTTAGCGCCTCTGAGCTACCTTTATGCTTTATCGATCCAACTGCAGGGAGGCGCTCACTCATCACCCCAAAACACCTTCCCAGCCACTACTGAACCAGCTGATATTTTGAGGGTGGTTTTACCGGCGTCCTCAAGAGATTTAACGTACTAAAACAATTTGGATACCGATCCTGTGCCGTAGTTTGCCTATGTTTGAGATACTTAGCGCAGACCTCCAAGTATTTCCTTTGCTCAACACAGTAGATCGCGATCAATGGTATCTGTAGAAGCAGCCATTGATAAATGCTCGGGCCACGATCATTACTGAGTCCGTTCATGCGCCGAATAACCCCATCGATAACTACAAAGCTCAACTGGAGAAAAACCGGAAACATTTGAGAGAAAACTTTGGCAATAATTACCGATGGCTCCCTCTACAGAGCTTCCCCGTTCAGACAAAACCGATAGTGCGCTTGGGAGCCTCAGCGTCAGGTACATGATCACAGCTGAGCTTAAAACGTTCCTGACCATTAGATTCCCCGACGGCCCGGATAATGGCCCGCTCCAGGTTTAATTTCATGTCACGGATCGAGCCGTCGGCGAGCCGAAGCAAAACCGCATTGCTCAGAAGATCATGAAAATGGCTCCTGACATTAAACCGCTCCAGTAACTCCAGGTACAGTTTCTGAGCCAGCAACCGCATTTCCTGCCTCGAGGGCGCTTCAATATTGAAAGATGAGAGACGAGATCTCAGCGCTGGGCGTAGCATCTCGATATTATTGGTCGCGCAGAACGCAAGGATAAAGCTCGCATTGAGCGGCATGTCGATAAAAAGATCTCGGAAATGCTCCGAGCTGTCCCTATCGAAAAGCGCATAAAGAGGGTGTACAACCGAATGATCTGCCGTGTCCTTGGCCATACAAAGCTCGTCGAAGAGGATGACTGGCTGCCCTTCCTCAGGTTCCTCTTCGAGCAAGATCCTGGCAATTTTTCCAGGCCGGGCGTCTTTCCATCCCTTCGACATGCCAGATAGCTCAAATTTTTCGATCATTTGAGATATTTTCAGATCGTGGAACGGCTGTTCCAAGGCCATTGCAACAGCTCTGACATAGCTTGTTTTCCCAATGCCAGGAGGCCCCTGTAGGTTTATGACCGGAAGGGAAAACGAGCTTCCGCCAATTAGAGATACTTTATAACGGCCCATAATTTCGGTCGTCACATCGCGAAAGTTTGGGAATTTTACCAACAGGGATTTCAAGGCGCTCAGAACGCTCTGACGGCAAACATGAAACTTTCGTTGCGAACCGTTTTTTAACACCTGTTTGATAAACGCCAGCTCCTGCTCCGACTCAGCCATCTCCGGGTCAATTCGTTTCCAATCGTCCGGGCGGATAAGCCGGAAACTTTTTTGAGACTTGGGTTTTTGCGCCTTACTAATGAGCTCCAGTTTCATTTGTTCACGAAAAGCATCCTCGACAGTCATTTGTTTGGGAGAAGCGCTATTATTATTGTCACAAGCACTCGGTCGGATATTGACTGCGTTCATTCACATTCTCCCGATTCATTGGTCGTTGCTTGAGATTTAAGACCTGTTGATCTCCCACCGTCGCTCACGAGCACCTTACACACCTGCTTCGTCGGTATGTCTCAATCAAAAGCGCAACTATTCGTCATTCACTAAAACGTCGAAAGGGTCCGCCTCTGGCTCTAGGTCTGAAGCGGCTTCATCCATATATTGTTCCAGAGAAACCCGACTGTATTGCGACTCCAGGTGACCCAAACAACGGCAAATGCAGTCCCAGCAGCTTCTGGGGAACGCCATTGATGCGCTGCCGGTGTTGAACCACACAACGACTTGCGCTGGTTCCACTTCTTTATCTTCGGCTACAAATACTTCTACCCGATCGAACAGCTCAGCGTTTTTTTCACCCCCAAACCCAAGCAGTTGCCCATCTTCAGCTGGATTATTCTCGCGGACCCGACGATCAACTGGCGTCATACGCTCCTCAACGAAGGGCATGACTGTGCTCATCGGAATCGCACAGCGCCAGCCGTGAAATGTTTGCTGAACAATGACCAAACGTAACGCACACTGCCACAAAGTGGGCGTAGAGCCATGTAGGTAGCCCTCCAGCTTAACGCAGTAGTCAGCGTCTTCCATTACGACCACATCGCATTGCGGATAGTCCGGGCACAGTTGCGCCTGTGATACCTCAAGCTCCTGAATAGCGCTGAAGAAACGGTCTTTAAAGGACGCCCGCATTGCTCTGGCTCCGGCGACCGGTGGCTTTGCGTGCAGCTCGTGAAATGGATTTCTGACAAAATCGGGAATGTTACTGAACTGGGGAGTCCGGACCGGATCCGGCATACCCGAAAAATACCAGCTCATGTGAGGAAATCCGGGAATGGCACTAGCCTTGATCCTGGAAACCAGGGTCGCACTACCATGCCGTCTCATTGCCCTACCGAGTACATAGGCTTCGCCTGACGGAAGATCGCTTCTAACCACAGAGCTGATCTGCTCGGCATCCATCGCTGACACCCTGCCCTTAAGCAGTCGGTCGGTTGCCGGGTCCGACGACGAGAAAACAATAACGGTTCCGATATTCTGTAGCAGGCAGTCGATCGCCGTGCCTGCGGGTGCTTTAGCCTCGAGCGCTGATACACTCTGAGTCGCAATCAGGTTGATATGACCGTAGCCCCGGCAACGATCGAAAAACGTGGTGTCATCAAACAAGCCGCTGTTTGCTCGCCCCTGCTCGACATTCACCAGATGCTGATACTCGTCCGCTGCAAAAAAAGTGTAAAAATTTTCACCACAGCCAATTTGTTTGTGGCGTCGAAAGCCGGTAATGGCGGAGATCAATCGAATTCGCAACAGTTTCGAGATCACATGCGCGGCCTGACCAAATCGGTCAACCGGAACATCCATCAGCAGCACTTTACGATCCCGGTAAAGCAAGTCTTCCATAGATGGCATCGATGAATCAGATCTGTCCTCGTCAGCTACTCGCTTCGGAGAGAATTTCTCCCTTAAACAAATATCGGTGGAAAACGGTGCAAAGGCGCTGACCAAGCCATTTGTCTGCCAGCTGTATTGTTTCTGCACATCTTCCATGCTCGGCGCATCGACACCCAATAACGTCGACTCGCCCATGGCCAGAATACTGAACCTGTTAGACCTGACTGCTTTTAGGAGATGTATGTAATCGCTTGGCAGCGAGCTTTTGAATTTTACAAAGCCATCGCACAAACGCACAAATTCTTGCGGGTCTTTTAGCGCATCCACAATGTCTGCCAACGTAGGTTCTTCACCCATCAGCTGATAGGTTTTTCTTACAAACTTCGCATCCTGGACACCCATAGCCCCCCAGTACGGTTCTCTCATGCTGGTACGATACTCGTTCAAGATGGCCGTAAACTGCTCATCTGACATGCCCTGAATCAGGTTGTAAGGCGTTGCGTCATCATCCGCCCCAATGACCAGAACCTGCTCAGGATAATCGTCTGCCAGATGGCGATACTCGCCTTTTACATCCACAACCAGTCCGGAACACTTTGTCTCAATCAGACGCCTGATGGCCGGGGCCTGAACGGAGGTGGTTTTGCGTGACCCCGTCGCCCCTAGGGTGATCAAGTGACGGTTCGCATCATCAAAGGTGATGACCACAGACTTGTCGATGCCATCGTGAATGGCGGATGGCGCGCCTTCACTGGCGCTATTAGTTGCATACCGGCCGTGAAGTGGTTTTGCATCCACACCTTTGAAAACCAACAGCGGTTGTGAACTCAAGCTCATGAACATCTCCTTGTGATTATTTCCGGCATACTGGTATTCGGCAATCTGCGGTGTTTGAGTGAAAAACGGTGCCTCTGAGTTCAACTCTCTGGCCATTAACGCAAGCAACTAACGATTCCAAAGTTACGCATTCTGTTAGATGGCGAATATCTATAACGCGGGAAGACCGAAAAACCGGAAATTCTTTTGGCTAATGGCGCTGAGCCTGACTGCTTGGTGCGAATGAAGGGGCAGCTTCGCGCTAACGCGCGACACTGAAGAACGCCGTTATACGGCACTGCAAAGATTTAAAACGGCCGAACCGACTCCCATCAGTCCGGCCATGCGTGACTTAGCTACTGAACACCGTTGGCAGCGTCCAGTAACGGATTACCGCTCGCACTGGCACGAGTGTTGGTTTTATAGGCCTTCGTCAACTGCCCTGAAGGGTTGAACCGAACCACCGTCGTCTCATTGATGTTCTGGCCAAAATGGGCGATTTCGCTGTAAGGGTAAGACCAGATTTCGCCGTTATTGACGCTCTCAATTTCGGGGGGATATCCAATCAACTGCTCCACCTTTGAGGCAGACATACCCATTTCCAGTTTAGCCAATTGCTCCTCAGTGACCTGGACACCATTCGTGTAAGGCTGAAGCATTCCGCCAAACGCAGAGCCAACGCCACTTGCAACTCCCTGAAGGGCTCCGCCCACGTTTTCCATGGCACCGGACAAACCGTTTTGCTGCCCTCCGTTGGTTGCGCAACCAGACAGCGCAACACCGAGAGCAACGATTGCTATCCCTTGCTTGACTCCGGACATCATAGTCATGAAAGACCTCATTTTAGTTTTGGAAAGGCGAGGAAATCGCCGCAGGTCACCATAGTTGTCTCTACGGAGAAAACAATTAAAACATTGTAAAATATTAATTTTTTATGCCTCTGATGTTACGGTAACGGCCTCAACGGTCTATGGTTAGGAGGCCAACGTCCATCTCCTTGTTTACTAAATCGCCACTCAGGAACTTCCAGTATGTCGACGTCTATAAGCGGTCTCAGCAATCTGATTGATACTTACAAGGCTGAGCCCGAGGAAACCGGAAACACCCTTGCCCGTTTTCTCATTAAACTGCTCACTCACGGTGCGGTGAAGAACAAGATCGTTGCGGCAGCGGGGCCCGAAGCCCATCACATCTCCATGAGCCTTAACCATCTGGTTGAAGAAGTGCGCCAAGACGCTATAGCGACGTGCCTGACGAAGTTCCGTAATCCAGATTTCAGCGTGTTGACGGACGCTCAAAGCGCGAAGTACGTTTTCAATGCCGTCAAGCATGCTGCTCATGCGTTGGTTGACCGTCACCTCGGGAGTAAGAGGGCTGACGGCAAAGGTCGCAGCAAAGGACTGAGTAATTTTCCATTCAAATGGCACACCGAAAAGGCAGATCCGACGGGCTACGCAGCAGTCACATCAGCGGAGGCTGACGTCGTCAATTCCGATCCAGCTCTGGTTTTGGTTCAAAGCCAAATAGGCGCTTATCTCGATTCGATCCAACACTCCAACGAAAAGCTTCATCTTTGTATGACTCTTTACCTGGACGGTTTTACTCAAACTGAAATCGCCGCGGTTATAGGTGTTGATGAGCGAACCATTCGCAACTATTTCCAAAAGGCAAAGTCCGCCATCGCCAACTCTCAGGATTTTTAAAAAAACCGATATTGCCTTACTTACTCTTTAAGAAGGATCTGGATCCGGAAAGCGGAAATGTCCCGGCTTTGAGTTTTGCCCGGGCAACTGCAGCTTTAGCGTCAGTCGATTTTTCCAGGTAACGAAGTTGATCCTTATTATTTGCGTGAGGGTTTTTGGCACAACCAAGCATCGCAATCCTTAACATTGCGAAAAGATCGGGGTGGTAAAGCTCGAGTTTTTCGAGAACCTTGAGCACAAGCTCTGGTGGACAACCCCATAAGCCATCTGAAATCGCGCCCGCCATTGCGCAGACTGAGTCCACGTCGCCCCCGGCAGAAATGCTTTCCTGCATGCAGGATTCGAAGCTTCGCGTATGACAGGCAATTTCAATGGCCGTGACGACTGACTCCCATTGATAAGGTAGACCAACACGCTGAGTCTCAAATAGGGATGGGGAGTGTAGATTTGCAAACTGCTGTATATCTGCCGGAGTATATTCCCGGTGCGCAAGAAAGGTTGCGCCTCCGATCAGCTCTGCGAGCTGTATGGCCAGTTTGTTGTAATGAGTAACCGAGGCAGACGCTCGAGACAATGCGATTGCCTGGTCAAGATCTTCGGCAAACATAACGACTGGGCTCACGCGAATGGCAGCTCCATTTCCCACATTGAAATGCTGTTGCTCATCAAGGCCCTTTGCCCATCGAAGCAAAGATTCGGAAAACCCAATATTTGCGTAATCTTGGATGCTCTCACGATATTTAGCTTTCAGATCGAGCCCCAGCGCCCAGGCATACGCGGTGGTGATTGTCAGCACCGTGTCGTCGGTGAAGTGGCACATATCGCTCAGCAGCTCACCCCTAAACTGAAAAGGTTCTACCCCCTCCCAAGAACTTCCAATGAAATCACCAACGATAGCTCCAAGCATTCTGTTTCCTCAATTGTGTCGCTGAGGACTAAAACGTCTGAAGATGAAAAAAGCGGAAATAAAAAAGAATTTTCCGCTCTTTTCAGAATGACTCGTTTTAGGTAGAAGCCCATCAGATAAACATGAGAAAGGAATGCGCATGACTGAACTCGCCCGAGAAAAGCTCATTGAAATGCTTAACGAAACTTTCGCAAAGCAAAGAAACAAGATTGACGAGGCCGTTAGGGGTGAGTTTGGTCCTACTAACCCTCCCGCCTTCACCGATTCACTGGTTGAGCGAGCGTCTATTGAAAGCTATGAATACTTCCTGAAAAAGCTAAGGAACGGCGAGAAGTCGGGCTTCGACGAATGCCAGTCGAAAATTGAGGTGTTCAATCGGCTCAAACAGAAAGCAAAAAGCCTGGCAATGGATCTGGCCCGCCGGAAAAGCGCTTCCAGCATCGTTCATGGGGTTCTTGACGCGCATCGCTCCGAGGATGGGGGCGTAAGCAACCTCGAGTACTTCGAGGCTATGAGCCTTACCCACCGAGCGGACCCTATTCTGGATGAACTCATTTCTCAGGCAATTGTGGAGAAACTCTCAGAGCTCTCGGAGGAGGATAGGCAATTCATGGATAAATTGGTTGGGGCACAGATTGATGGTGATTACGTTCGCCCACCTTTTAAGGCCGTCGCAAAGGAGCTGGGCACCACGACCCACAGAATTCAGTATCGGTGGAAAAAGCTCCGGGCAAAAATCAATTACCTGACGCAGGAAATCAGGGATTAAAAATCATCTGAGAACTGTTCCATCTGTCGAAAAGCCGCCATTCTCTGTGAAGGAGTTGTCTTATGAAAATCAGCCTCGAGGTGCTGCAAACATTTGGCGACGCAGAAGAGACTGTGCAAACCGTTCTGAAAGAGCGGCGGCTCACTCCGGTGGCTGTTGAGGATCGTAGCGGCCAGGCATACTTGCAAGTCATCGCACCATGGCCAATCAATTACACCTCCATGAATGAGGCTCAGAACTTATTGAGGGTTGAGCATAAATTGCCCATATACCTTGAACTCGTTAATCCGAATCACCCCATCGCTCGATCGCCCATCGAGGTGGCAACAAGCTCCGCCTTTTTTCTTCTGATCGTGAGGACGTTACGCAAATATCGTCTTTATCGACCGCTATTTAGCGGGCCGCCGAATGGCTTGGTGATCACTGTGACTGTTGGTGAGCCGTTCGATTGGGGTCGGATCAATGCAGCTCAGAATGAACTAAGAAATTACGCGACCTTTGAAGTTTTTGTTGAGCCGCGGGATCCGTCTAAATTCTACTGAATCTCAACTAAACACTTTGGTCTTTCCGGAAAATGCGGCGGTAGCGGACGCTTCATAACGCATTACGCCAACATTACGAACCGGGGTAAACCACGCCCTCATATGCCGAAAACTGGACTTACACCGATGCAGTAGACACTCTTGGCCTATGATTACTATTCCCCCGGTTAGGCATAGTTTCTCTGTTAATTACCCTTCTAAAGTCGCCCTGGAGACACCGACGTATGCTTGATCAGGCTCGGCAGCGCTAAAGTCTCGCGCCAGTACGTTGTCGAACATCGGCTGTTTATAGTCGCTGTTGGTGGTCACCTTAAACTTTTTCCGGTACCGGGCTTTAACGCCGGACTCACGCATCAGCGACCGCGCCTTTCACCGACCCACGGGATAGCCCAGAGCGTTCGGGTCGTGCTTCATCCGCCTGGACTCATGGTCTTGTCGCTACTTTGAGCGACCTCCTTCACAGCCTCAATCATCGCCTCGTGCTCCGCATCCGGCAGCCGTTCGCGTTGACGCTGGCAGTACCGATAATAGGCATTGCGACTGACACCCAAGAACCGACTCATTACGTCGATTGGCCAGGTCTTCTTATGCTGGGCGATGAACGCGTACTTTAATGCGTTTTCTTGGCAAAGAAGCCCGTGCTTTTTTTAGGATGTCATTTTCCATTTTCAGGCGACGATTTTCTTCTCGCAACTGACGAATTTCCAACTGTTCAGCGGTCAGTTTGCCGTTCCCTCTGAAAGCCTCCCCATCGACCGATTCATGCTTTTTTATCCAACGCCCCAGCATGTTTGGGTTGATCTCCAGACTGCGGGCCGCGTGGGCTCTTGAATATCCCTGCTCCAGCACAAGGCCGATGGCGTCCAGCTTAAATTCTTTTGAGTACAGCTTTCTTGTGGTCGTATACGTTCCCCAGTTTCAGGGTATTACTCCTTAACTGGGCTGATCACATCCATTCAACCACTTCACTCCGTTTACATAACCGCTAATATCAAATAGGTCCTAGTCAAGGCCAAGAATGGAGCATTAACTTAAACCAAGGTGTCTATTTTAATCGAACAAACTATTTATTTTAGGATCCCGCACTTTCAATGTCACTTATCACGGATTCAAGATCACGTGTAAGAAACCAATATTCATTGTCACGGATAATTTTTTCTGCGATTTTAACAGCCTCTTTTGCTGCGATCGAATCATCAGTTTCGATAAGCACGCTTGCTCTTACTATTAATGCCGCAGCATTGTACAGGTGCTGCTCGGGGTGTTCTACACGCTCCATTTCAGCAAGTACGAATTCGCCATCGTCTAGCTCAGCAAAAGCTTTAAAGAATTTTTTTGATTTCAAATACAGCTTTGATAACTCAATTGCTGATTCAATACGATAACCTAACCGATCAGTAACTGATAGCGGCGAGTCTTGATTCGTTAATGATTTAGCTTCAATCCAAAAAGCGATCGCGGCAGCTTGGTCTTGTATCTCGGGTTCTATCGAAAGAAAACGTGCCACTTTGTCAAGCATTTCCACATAACCTTCGGCCCAAAGCTTGGGCGCGTCATTATAATTAGTACGATAGAACGATATTACTTCCTCATAAAATCGTAGAGCTTCCTTATTACGATCTATTTCCCGTAAAGTTGAGGCCAAGTTAATCAGACTGTTAACGTAGCCTTCATCCCAATGCTCTGGTGAAACCTCATACCCTGAACGCCGAATTGAAAGAGCTACCTCAAGCAAGGGCAAAGCATCGTCCAATCGATCTTCCTCACTTAATAATAAGGCTAAACCCTCCAAGGTATCTGCGTAATCAGATGCCCACTGATCTGGCGAATCATCATAACCTACGCTATAAAACAACAGAAGTTCTTCATATAGTGGGATGGCATCGACTAACCTGCCCAATGATATTAAGCATCCACCGACGAAGGTTAGGCTTTGTGCATACTCTTTAACCCATTGCTCTGGTGATGATTCATAAGCAGAGCGGCAAATCGACACTACCTCCTCACCCAGGGCCAATGCACCCTCCCACTGTTCCAAAGCCGCAAAGGTTGCCGCTAGACTGCGCAGAGTCGTTGCATGAGAGATTATCCAGAGCTCCGGCGATAGCTCGAATCCTTTGCGGCTTATCGGGAGCGCTTCTTGACCTAGCTGCAAGGCGCCCTCAAACTGACCTAATAAACCTAATGTTTGTACTAAGTCGTTAATTATTAACAGATGTGTTGCAGCCCAACGTTCCGGTGATGACTGGTAACAAGAACGACTTACCGCAAGAATATTTTCCTTCAGTGAGAGCATTTCCTGCCAGCGCTCTAACTTTTTGAATGTCGCCGCTACCGAATTTAGGCTGGACATAAAAGTCTCCGCCCAAAGATCCGGATCGGACTGATAACCGTGGCGACGGATTGACAAGGCCTCCTCCTGAAACGGCAAGGATTCATCCAGGCGGCCCAACCTGACAAGGGCTTGAGCCAAATTATCCAAGCCATTCGCATAAACATCAGCCCAGCGCTCCGGAGAGGTCCTATAGCCCCCGTAATAAATCGGCAGAGCTTCCTTTTGCAGTGGAACGGCCTCATTCGGGCGGTCCAGCCAGACAAGGGCTCGAGCCAGAACGCTCAGGCTGTTCGCAAAAGCCTCCGCCCAGCGCTCCGGAGAAGACTCATAGGCCTCACGGAAAATCGACAGGGCCTCCTCATAAATTGGCGCAGCATCCTCGGGGCGACCCAGACTTATGAGGTTCAACCCAAGGTTCATCATACAGTTAACGTAATTCTCAACCCAGCGCTCCGGGTCGGACTCAAAGCCCTTATGCGAGAGCAGCTGGGCTTCTTGATGCAGTGGCAGAGCATCATTAAATAAGCCAAGAGTGACAAGAGTTTGAGCCAAATTGGTCAAGCCTTTAGTGTACGAATCAGTCCAGCGTTCCGGAGACACCCTGTAGCCCTCGCGAAGAATCGGCAGAGCTTCCTCAGATCGTGTGCGGGCCTCTTGCGGGCGCTTTAGACTCACAAACGTAGCTGCCAGAGTGTTCAGCTTGTTCGCATAATCCCAATTCCAGCGCTTTGGAGCAGACTCGTAGCGTTCGGCTACGAGCGATACCGATTCTTCTGTTAACAGCAGTGCCTCATCCGAGCGGCCAAGTTTGAGGAGGATTTGAGCGACGTTATCCAGGCTGGTCGTATACATCTGGGCCCAGCGTTCCGGCGACAAATTATAGCCTCTGCGAAAAATCGCTAAGGCCTCCTCACATCGAGACAGGGCCTCCTCCTGACGGCTCAGCCTATAAAGTATGGTTGCCAGAGAGTTCAGGCTATTTGCATAGTCCTGAGTCCATTGCTCAGGAGCAAACATATAGTTTTCTCCAAGCACCGTTACCGCTTCCTCAATAAATGGCAGGGCTTCGTTCGGGTAGCCCAATCCAGAATGAGCATGAGCTAAATTGTTCAGGGTTTTCGCGTATTCCTTAGCCCAACCCACCGGATCCGTGTCATAGCCCTCCTTACAAATCACTAGGGCTTCTTCGTATAGTGAAACAGTACCTTGCGGAAGGCCAAGGCTGTTGTAGCTAAGAGCAAGATTGCCGAGGCTGGCCGCATAGCTTTGCGCCCAATACTCTGGAGCAGACCCATAGCACGTCTTACAAATCGTTAGGGCTTCTAAGAATAGCGACACAGCATCCTCATGGCGGCCGAGGTTTTCGTAGGCAAACGCCATACTGGTCAAACTGATCCCATAAGTCTTCCCCCAACTCTCTGGAGCGGACTCATAGCCTTCTCGACTGACCGGCAAGCCTTCATTTGACAGTCGCAGGGCATCATCAGGTCGTCCAAGTGTGAGATAGTTATTAGCCAGACTGTTCAGGCCATCCGCGTATTCATTGGCCCAGCGACTCGGCGCAGACCCATACCCATCGACAAGAATTAATAGAGCTTCCTCATATAGTGACCGAGCATCCTCTGGCCGCCCCAAGCTGTCATAGGTTTGTGCCAGCAGGCGCAGAGACGCAGCAAAAGTGTAGGCCCAGCGATCCGGATCAGACTCATAGCCCTCACGAGCTATCGATACGGCTTCCTCAACCAATGGAAGCGCCTCAGCCAAGCGACCGAGGAGGGCATAATAAGCTGCCATACCAAGTAGACTGTTTACATAAGAGTCGGCCCACTCGCCAAGCTCACAGGTTCTACCGAGCATTAATCGATGCCAATATCCGGTGAGAGCCACGATAGTACGCCAATAATCGCCGTCCAAAAGTATCTCTTCTGGAACGTCTTCGATGTCTGCTTTTGACCCGGGTACAAACCAGTCCAAACTGCTATCCAGGATGTAGTTCAATAGTTCCTTGAATCCCTTTTTCAGCACTTCAGTGTCACTGAAAGCCTGTTCTAGCAATTGAGTAAATCGTCCGAGCAAAAACTGCGACATCAGGCTATGCTGATGCACGTATCTGCTGGTGTTTTCTTCCAGCCTCCGGATTATTTCATAAGCCCGTTCAAGCAATTCATAATGATCCGGCCCTAAGCTTCCCACGACCTGTCGCTGAAGCTCTTTCAGGAAGGGTGCTAGATCTAAGTGCTGTTCGGGTGATAATTGTTTTAGATCTTCAAGAACATGTTGAACCAGCCCACTCTGAAAAGGACTACCCAGTAACGCTGAGAACAGCAGACTGTAGCGAGCGGTGGCACCGTACTCTCCAAAATACTGCTCAATCAAGTGCAGGCGTTCCTCCAGCACGGCGTAGGAGGCAAGATTAAAACGAACAGCGCCGGGGCCCTGAACAGAGTTAACCAGGAAGCTGGCTTGGTAGATTTCTGTAAGATTCTGGAAGACTTTGTCCAAAGCCTCCGACAGGCCCGTGCTTTCTGGCTCTTTTAAAAGATAGCGGTCGGTGCCTGGCAGAGATTCGATGAGCTTGGGCAATTCCGGATTGCGGCGATAAAACTGTGGATCGCTGATCACGTTTAGGGTTTCGATGGCAAAAAGAGTAACAACCTCTGAAGCATTGTTTACCCCAGAAAGGTTTTTGATGACACCTGCCGCAAACTGTTCAGCCTGTTCCTTCGTGATGCCAGCGTAGGTCAGCTTTATCAGGTTAGCCAGCATGGACTGATCCATGCCCTTTAGCTCCTGGCGACTGGCCAATGATAGATATCTTTGCTGTTCTCCTTCTTTTTCCTGGTTCTCGCCACTTTCTCGTTCCACACCGACTAATCCTGCATCGATGAGCTCCAGTTCAGAGAACAGTCGGTTCCGATGGCGATTCATGGATTGGTGCGCACTGGAATCCCCAGTGGTGGCGAAACTGTCCGAACCCCGGGCGGTGGCGATGATGTAAATGGGAATATCAGCCGGCCATTCGTTCAGCAGAAACTCTGCGGTAAAGTCATCTACCCACTGCAGGTCGTCGATCAGAAGGAGAAACGGAAGCGCGTTTTCTGTGGATTGGTTTTCACGGTCGGGCATGCATTTGCCGGCCAGTTTGCGTATCTCCCAAAGAGCTTCCCGCAACAACTCATACTGTTCCTCCTTATGATTGGCCTGAGACGATTGCCCGAACTCATGCTCGCGCATGCTGCGCATTTCGTGCTGCTTTCTCCAGTCTTTGGCACTCCGCGCAAAGCCCTGAGCGGCATCGACACCCAGCAACCTAGAAACCACTTTTTTAACCCGTCCGTGCGTCCGCTTCTTGGCTTCGGGGTCATCAGATTTGGCATCGTGTTTCCATCTTTGGGCACCTTCCGTAACCTGCTGACGAAATCTGGAAACCAAACCGACATTTTCTTCATATATTAAAGCCAGACGGCGAAGCTCGTCCGCCATCGAGTTCTTGAGCGATGCCAGACCCTGCGTATTCCAGACCAAGGTTGCCACTGATTCCAGACGAAGCCTGCCACCCATTCCACGCGAAAGCTGCCACTGATTCCACGGCAAAGCTGCCACCCCGGCAGGTTGCCTGGTTCGCCCCATCAAAACCGTCCGGCGCGGGATAACTTAACGGTACTCTGAGTCTTTTCATCCGGAGAAGACCAGATGCCTGCGAAGAGGTTATCCATGCGTAAGATCAAAGAAGTCCTTCGCCTCAAATGGGAGCGAGGGCTAAGCAACCGACAGATTGCGGCGGCCTGCGGCGTCAGCCGCCCCACGGTAAGCGAGTATCTTCGGCGTTTAGCCGAAGCCGGTCTGAACTGGCCATTGCCGGAGGATCTGGGGGAGGCTCGCCTAGAACAAATGCTGTTTCCGCCACCCCCAGACTTGCCGGCTCAGGTCCGGGGCATACCGGACTGGAAGCAGATTCACGATGAACTGAAGGGTAAATACGTCACTCTGTTCCTGCTCTGGCAGGAGTACCGGCAAGCGAACCCGGAAGGGTATCAGTACAGCTGGTTCTGTGAGCACTACCGGGCCTGGCAGGGCAAGCTGGACCTGGTGATGCGCCAGGACCATCGAGCGGGTGAGAAGCTGTTTGTGGACTACGCCGGCCAGACCGTGCCCGTCATTGACCGCACCACCGGAGAGATCCACGAGGCGCAGATCTTTGTGGCGGTTATGGGCGCTTCCAATTACACCTACGCCGAAGCCACCTGGAGCCAGAAGTTGCCAGACTGGATTGGCTCTCACATCCGAGTCTTTCAGTATCTGAATGGAGTTCCCGAATTAGTGGTGCCCGACAACC
>Ga0307981_1001998_pt1 | contig 17220 bp, 16 predicted proteins | sample OrgLakmetagen987_FD_201849 | JGI IMG/M metagenome (GOLD analysis project Ga0307981, IMG submission 201849) | Saline water microbial communities from Organic Lake, Antarctica - #987 | ecosystem: Environmental > Aquatic > Non-marine Saline and Alkaline > Saline | place: Antarctica: Organic Lake... | reverse complement strand
TACTACCGGTAACGGTAGACGCCGACTCCCTCTTTTGGAGGCTTTCGAGACTAGTATTGTGCAGCTTGTTTGCCTGCTTTGACTCATTTGACTCATTCGACTTGTAGCTATTGAAGTTGCATAATTCTGCGAGATGCAACGCGTCAAGAGAACCATGGCATCCGCAGCAGAGCCGCAAGCCCTTAACATTGGATCCAGTATCGTCCCTGCTGGTAAGTGCTGTATGATATCAACGACGACTGACTCCCCAAATGACATATATCGGTCTGGACCCAAGCAATGCTTCGCGCCAAATCTGCCCTTACTCATTTCTCACGCGCGCGCGGTCTCGTTTTTCTCCTTCTGCCGCTGATGACAAAAAGCCTTTTCTCAACTTCGGGAAGGCCACACTAACTGTAATAGACTAGCAAGAATAAGCAGGAAGATCGGCTTTCCCAGGCCATATCTTACCATTACACGAGCACGCAGTCTTCCAAGCAGTCGTCGCCTGTATCATAGATCATAGCATTGATCGCAAGAGAGTTAGTGTAGGAAGAACGAGCCCCGACCTTCGTCTTTAGTTAAAGCGCCATATCTTTCCAAGGTACAATATACAACTGCATACAACATCGCCGTAAGATAACCCACGCTATTTACGCTAGTACACCATCATGGTGCCCCGCTTCGCCGCCTTTGCGGTCGCCCTTCTCTCGACTATCTCCGCAGCGAGCGCCGTAGTCCACGACAGCGAGGTCTTTCAGCACTTTGTCGCCCACAATCGAACCATGACGTGTTCTTCGGATGAACACGCCCGTCCCTTCAACAACCAGATTCGAGGCGTCTGTCTGGGAGGTTGGATGGTCTTGGAACCCTGGATTACGCCCTCGTTGTTTTACCAGTTTCTCGGCGGGAACGAGACTACCACGGCCTTTGACATGCTCTCCTTTTGCAAGGTGCTTGGTCCAAAGGAAGGCAACAAGCAACTCCGACGACACTGGGAAACGTGGGTGACGGAAGATATCATCAAGGAACTGGTCTCGTCGGGAGCAGTCAATTCGTTGCGCTTGCCCGTTGGAGATTTCATGTACCAGCCCTATGGTGCCTTTATCGGTTGTACAGATGGCGCCAAGGAATATGTCGATACACTGTTGGATTGGTGTTATACGTATGGTCTAACGGTCCTCTTTGATGTGCACACCATGAAAGAGAGTCAGAATGGTTTCGACAACTCTGGACAAGCCATGGGCTTTCAATGGACCTCGAGCCTTAACTCCGAGTTTTCCGGCGATCTTACCTTTGAGCACTGGTACGTCAAGACGAGCTAACATATTCCATCATTATTAAGGTGTTTGTGAAAAGTTTTGGAGCATGTTGTATTCGTTCCCTCACTCACCGACTTGATTCTTTCGTTTTTTCATTCGCAGGCCAATTCGTACAGCACGGTGGATCGGTGACTTTGACCCTCAAACGGCCACGTACTCCAACATCAAGTACGACAACATTCAGCACGCCTTGAATGTGATTGAAACAATCGTCGAAACGTACGAAGGCCACCCAGCTGTCCTTGGTATTGAGCCTCTCAATGAACCGTGGCAGTTTACCCCCATTGATGTACTCAAGCGCTTTTACTGGGAAGGATACTTGATCGTAAAGAGAAAAGCACCGTATTGGAAGTACATTATGCATGACTCCTTTCGCTTTGATCCGTACACGTGGGGTGGATTCATGGACGGATGCCCCGAACGTGCGCTCGACACACACATTTACCAAGCCTGGAGAAACCCCGATTCGCGGATTGGCTTTTATACGGACGCCTGTAACCAAAAGGGTGCCATTGCTTCCATGGAACGTGAGTTTGGACCCGTGATTGTGGGAGAGTGGTCTTTGGCTACGGACAATTGTGCCATGTGGTTGAACGGCTTTAACGATAACTTGCCGGGCTTTCCTCGTCTCCCTTGCAAATACACACCGTGTGCTGACCCTTACATGGGAGCGGGTCAGCCCGGTACACCTGTGGATCCAAGCCAGTCTATCCAGGGTCCGTATGGAACGGTAAGTCGAGCTCCCCTTCCAACGAAATAACTGCATTGTATTCACATCTAACCCACCATCATCTCTTTCTGTTTCTCATTGATTTCACAGGGAATGTCCGGACCCAACTTTGGCTTGTGCCCCGGTAGTCGCGATTGGCGAAAGGAAAGCAGTGGCAATCCTTTGACGGGTCATGACTGGATCGGTGCTCCTCCAAATGCGCCCAGCCGTTTGGATGATACTGACGATGTCATGAGACAGCTCGCTTTGAAAAAGATTGATGCCTTTAGTGGGATTGGACACGGCTTTTATTTCTGGAACTTTCGAACCGATCTTTACGAGCCTCAGTGGTCGTACATGGCAGCCCTTGACCGTGGCTGGATTCCCAAGGGTAATCTGAACAATGCCGATGTTCAAAACGCTTGCGCTCGTGAGGACGAAGGAGCCTTCAAGTGCGTTCTCAAAAAGGGGCAGATTGATTCCAGCATTCACGCGGCAGTTGCCTACACGTTCAAATATGAAAACACGACGCGTACCAAGCAAGCGCAAAAGATTCTCAACATGACGGGATTCGACCTGGAGAATGCCGCCAAGGAAATCATTCCTGATTTTTTCGTCAAGTATCGATGGGAGGGAACAACTTGTGACTTTGGTGGCGTTGCCATGTTGATTGAAGAAAATCGCACGCTGTCGGACGATAACACGGATTTCATGAACGACGACGAGTACAACATTATCAACGAAGGCCCAAGGACGTGGATGTTGCTTGTTGGGGGTATCACCTTGATATTGGCGGGTAGTCTGGTTGGCTTTAGCGTTGCCATGCACAAGAACGCGAATTTCAACCAAACCGTTCGTCACTCGTCAGCCTTTTTGCCCTTGGCCAAGTCGAAGAACAAGCTTGTCCGTTCGTGGGCTGCGCTCCCAGACCTGGACTACGAAGAGGTCGGCACCTCGGGGTTGGTGGGGCTTACGGACGAACATCCTTCGTTTTAATTGGTTGCAATCGATTGATAATATCTTTCTACATAGCTGGACTCTTTGCCAAGTACTACGACTAGATTCTAGACGCCCTTTCGCCTATCAACATATATAGTAGTAACATTCAAATTTTAGGTCGTTAGCGGTGGGGTAGTAATATAGGAATCGTCATTTCTCACCACGTGCTGTACTTAGCAGGGAGCATATTCTATATTCGTCTCTGACGATCGATACAATTGCGGTGACATTTATGCAGATTACCGTAGATACGCACGTTACGCCATTTCGGCTCAGGCGGCCTGTACTCTTTTTACCATGAACTGCCACAGGGCTCGCTGCAACCGGAGAATGGTCAACCAAAGAGCCTTGACATATGCAACACATACCGGCTTGGTGGCTTGATACTGGCGGACAATGCTTGACCAAGTACGCTTGGCATACGCAACTAGCACAGACTTGCAGAGCTGGTAGAAATGGACGACACCAAGCCAAAGTTGCTTGGAGTAGTAAAGGGCACCCATTTCAACGATTTTGACGTATTTTGCAACCTTGACCTTGTGGATAAGCAACTGATGAGACACCAAGGCTGATCCAATCGCTGCATAAATACCGGCACTGACCAGAAGACTTGAACCGGCCATTCTTCGAGTGGCCCCGTACGAAACATACCCGCCCGACCAAAAGCAAGCGACCAACACCACGTACAGCTGCAGTTTATACAAGTTTTGACGGTTGCCACGAACAACTTGGCCCAAAAAGGTTCCAATATCGGAACTCATGCCCGTGTAATGCGTCGTTCGCATCAAATTACCAGTGTGCACCGAGGTTATACTGTTTTGAATTCCATTCGCAGTGGCTGCAAAGTACAAGAAGGACTTATTGGTTGGTGTAGCTGCCGACGCGAGTGCACTGGATCGAGCCAAGAGCAGAGCCCCCAAGAAAAAGGCTGGACCAAGCGTCGGCGAGAGTTCAAAGAGCACGGGACGCGGATTCAACACACTGGCAATGGCCGAGCCGGCAATAAAGGAGGCAATCACTCGCATCGCCACGGCAAAGTGCGCTGTATTGCCACTCGCGAATCCCAACGCGGACGTGGTGTACGCTCCCGTTACGGCAACCACCCCTTGTTTGGCAGCACCGAGGCCACCACTCAAGCAACAGCCGTTTATGTACCCAGAGTTCCAAGCCAACACCATGCCCGAAAGAATAGTGAGTCTTCTTTGAGCACTCATCTTTGGCGTTGTTGCTTTTTCTCCACCGCGAGCGACATTATGGGAATCAGCCATGTTTATATCATCGGGCTTGTTCTCGTGGGTAGTATGACATACTGGGACGGGAGGAAGCCATTGTGACTTTCGTGCTACCGTGGGTACGACGCGTCGGGCCTCGACGACGAAGATGCTGCGACTGATTGATAAGAATGACGCAATCAACAGTACTAGCACTGCGAGCAATCTGGAAGATTGATGGCGCACCACTCGAATCATGATAGACTAAAACAGTAGGGAGAGGCAGTTGGACTGGCGGAGGCTTGAAGATGTGGAGTGATTCGACGATCGGTGGAGGCGATGACGATCGAGACGACCTCCTTATGCCATTGGCGATTATGGCGATCGAAGACGATACGTACACCGGTAGATCGATGATAATAAATATGGTCATTTTTGTGAATTTTGAAACAAGAAGCCTTTTGAGAATGGTTTCCGGGTTATCTAGGGTATTCACTATTAACTACGTCATGGCAGCCGAAGTTAGTTTAGACAGCTATTTACTGTTAGACTAGACCGCTACTTTGGTTCAAGCAGCTGCTGATTGAGTATTGTTGCTGCGATCTACAATCCAGTAGTATCGTAGAATGTTGCAATGCATATATTTAACTCTTGTTAAGCTATTGCGGTAGAAAACGTGATGGCACGCAGAAGTAAATCAATTCTAGGCACAGAGACTCCTCTTCTTGCGCCTACTACATCAGCCCATTCTTTATTTTCCGTATCGGGTGCGCTTCCGAACACGACGTGTGCGAACACGGGCGAGTCCAGCAAATACGTCGACGTTACCCTTGACCATCATGTAGAGAAACGTGGCATTGTCGTCGATGGTGTGCACGGCCCTACCAAACAGGGGTGCGCGCAACGTGCCCTGCGTCTTTTTCACGGCGAAGATGCGAGACCGAAACTTGTTCATCTCCAGTCGGGGTTCAATTTCGCTTCGCCAGACACTCTCGTCGCGATCCTTGGAGCCTATCTCGATCTTAGTAGTAGTGGTATTTACCTTGAGCATCTCGACGAGAGATCTCTTTCTTCCTACGCTCATCAACATGACGTGACTACCACGATACGAGGGTTCACTGTTTATATCACAAAAGACAGTTTCATCCAGGTCAAGGCACTCTATTGCGGGGTGACTCGCAAGCGACTGGCACATGATACTCCAGCCTTCATCGGTGATCTTAATCGACCCGAGATCCAATAATTTGATGCCCAGGTTTTCTGCCAAAGCACGAAGCAGAAAAATAAAGTAAACCCGACCCCAGATCGTCTTTGAAATTATTTTTTGCGGGCGTTCCCACGAAGAGCTTCCGCGAGAGGCCGCATGTTGAAAGGGCACTTGTAAAGATGGGTCGAACCTCGATTGTGTCGAATGCCATCACAAAGAACTCTTTCTCCTGCTTCTGTTAGATAACAGTTACTGAGAATGATGTTAACATCGTCTCTCACAATTTCAGTTGCCACAAGTGCCCGGCAGTGTTCCTCATCGAACTCAAAGTACAGCAGGTTGAGTTGCGGAATGTCATGACTTAGTTGTGTCAAGAATCTTGACAAAGCCGGACCCGAGAATGGGCAGGCAGAGTGATCCGGTACTCTTCGACCAGAGTGATCCGGTATTCTTCGACCAGTTGATAGCATGACGCTATAGATTGTTTCGTTTCCAGTGAGACCTTGAAGCAAATGCTCGTACGCAGCGGTTTGGATTGCGTGTGTCGCCTCGTTGGGCGAAGCCCAAATTGACAGCAAGGAGTAACCAGAACGAACAGCATTAGCCCAAATCTTCGTATGGATGATAAGGCCAGCTTCTTCAAAAAGACGACCCCCCCCATCCTGAGCTGCACGAGTACCATCCACAAACATCCCTTCTCCCAACCAACCAATCTCTTCACGAATGAACAAGCTTAAGGCCGCCCAGTTCCATTTGCCGTTCCACAACATCTCTTGCCCACGTTCAGCCAGTTCAACTTCTTCGAAACGACACCGACTCTGAAGATCCGCATATGCCTCGTCCCCCATAATCACTTCCAAGCTCGCAGAATGGACGAACTGGTCCTCCATGGCTGGCGCTACTGCTGGGGCAGACGATGACCATGCTTCCACCATGGTTATGGGAGGATGTCTATAATATGATATATACCGGAGTGTGATCTTCGTGGGAATGCTTTACTGGAAAACCTCAAAATTCAGTCCCGGGAAAAAAGGCACAAAGGAAAAGAAAGCAAAGAGCGTAGACAACTGACTCAATCACCGAGCTACCACATCATCCCTGCACTAAAAGCTAGTTTGTTGGTGCCTGATCAGTATGCAGGATATTTCCAATCCACTAGTCTTTCGCAGAGTCCAAAGCAGTGGCAATCGCTTCACGATACCTTTCCACCATGGCGTTGAACTCGTCGGAGTTCACTACTCGAACACCAAGCGTTTCTGCTTGCTCTAGTTTTTTACCGCCTTTTACCCCTGCTACCACCATCCCGGTCGACTGGCTAATAGACCCGGGAGTCGACTTGGCTCCCATTTCCTTTGCGAGTTTTTTGGCTTCGGATCGGGATAGATTGGCAATGGCTCCCGTAAAGACCACCGACATGCCGGCCAGAGGTTGTTGCGACGATGGTGTCTCAGCACTCCCAACCAACCCGAGCAAACGCGCTCGACTGTGGTCTTCCATGACATGCACATTTCGGGCCAGCTCGCGAGCTCCCGCAACCATTTCTTTTTCATTGGAGAATACTTTGAGCGAAGACAACAAGACAGGCCCAATTCCTTTGTTTGCATCGGTTTCTTCACGAAGGAGAGCAAATGATTCGTCCTTCGAGTCCGAGTTAAGCATAGCAGCGTGGTCCACCGCATCCAAAAAGCTACCCACAGAACCGTACGCTGCCGCAACCAGTGCAGACGAATGGACACCAGAGTAGCGGATACTCAGCGAATAGATGAATTGAGATAGACTCACACCCGAGGTCGCCACGCGAGTGGCTACTCGCGCAAGATTGTCAGCCGACTTGGGACCCCAGCCGTCCATCTCTGCAATCATTTCCAACCGTTCCTTGTTTTTGGATAGAGTGAAAAGATCACTCGGCATCGTTAGCAGCTTGGCGTCCATGAGCTGTTGGATTCGGGCTTCCGAGAGTCCCGTGATATCCAAAGCGTCTCGCGAATAGGCGTGTGCCAGAGCGCCTACAGCACGTGCTGGGCACAAGAGCTGAGGACCTCCGCATCGCAGCACTTGTCCCACAGTTACGTTCTCTTCTTCAGTTGTGGTCTTGTTTTCAATATCGGCAACGGCGGGAGATCCACAGGAAGGACACTTTGTTGGTGCGTCGAGGGAAATGAAGCTTTCTGCGTCGCCATTGAAGTCGTCCAGTTGGCCGACTCTTTGGACTACCTGTGGAATCACGTCCCCGGCCCTGCGAACCATGACTTGGGTGCCTTTCGGTAGTCGATCAACGCTACCGAGTAGTTGTCTCATATGTACAAAGTTGTGTAGCGTTGCTCGTTGCACCGTGACGCCCCTTAGATCCACTGGTTCCAGAATTGCTACAGGTGTCAAGGCCCCGGTCCGTCCGACTTGTACACCAATATCCAAGAGCGTAGTAACGGCAGACAATGGTGGAAACTTGTGTGCAATGGCCCAGCGTGGGGCGCGGTTGGACGCTCCCAGAGTCAGCCGCATTGGTTCCTCGGAGATCTTGTGGACACAGCCATCCATATCGTAATCTCCCCACTTCAAGACCGATTGCTGCGCAGACCCTTCTCGATGCAACCGCAAAGACTCGTGGTAGTCCAGCATGGTCTTAATATCGGAAGCCTCCCACGCAGTCTCATTGTTCACAACTAGTGTTGTTGCTGCGATTGGCTCTGGTACGAGAAAGCCCAAGGATCCCAAACGATTTCGCGCTTCGATGCCGTTCAAGGTGGCGCCACCTCCCAAAGTCACAGTATCATAAGCATAAAAGCGCAACTTGGAACGTAGCTCTAAAGAAGAGAATTCTCCGTTGGTCGCGGCGACACTATCTGATTCCACCACTTGTTCTTTGCGCAGGAGAATGCCCGAAGCCGCGTTTCGTGCGTTGGAAAATGTAACGTTGTCCCCCGCTTTGGCCACGATCGACTCAAACACAGTCTGCGGCATGACTACCTCTCCACGAATCTCCACTGTCTTTGGAAGGTCGCTGTTATCATGACCAGGCTCCCACGAAAGCGTATCAGGTAGTTGCATGCCATCTAACACTGCTGCCGTGACATCCTGCCCTTGCTTACCGTCACCACGGGTCGCTGCCCACTCCAAACGATACGAGTTTGCGTCTTGCCACGCATAGTGCAACGACAACGACAGGCCATCCAGTTTGGGCTCTGACACAACGGTAATCTCACTTTTTTGCTGGTCCTTCGCTACTAGCTTTTTGCGTACCCGTTCCAGCCACGCCAAGAGTTCCTCGTTGTTGTTGACATTGTCGAGCGACAACATGGGCCGCTCGTGTTGTCGTTTCACTCTGTCCGAAGCCGTTGCAGTCGACGTTATGGTTGCTGGTGCCGATTGCATAGTACCAGTGCCAGTTATAAAGCTAGAATTAGTGCTAGGGCTAGTCACCCCCACCCGTCCTCCGTACCGCGTGGCTGCGACTCCCAGTCCACTTTCCGTCTGCCATTTCGCCAGCAAGGCAGGATGCTCTCGACAGAGTTTGGCCTCGGCGCGGACCAGAGCATCGTAGTCGTCGTCAGTTATTTCACTTTGCTCATTGTAGTAGAATTCGTCGTGCCTGCGAATCTCTTGCGACAACCACTGCAATTTGGTATAGAGGGAACTCTCGTCCATTGTAGTGGTGAAAGGCGGATCGGCCGATAATACCTTGGTGGCCGCTAATAACCCCCGCGTACTTCTTTGGTCATGACGTCGTCGTTTCCCCGCAAAAACGTTGGCGTTGCGATCCCGCGCAAGACTGGAGACGCTGTATGCACGCGAGGAAGGCTTCAATTTGGACTCCAGGCCGCGAGACAAAGATTGATGGTGATGGTGGTGGCCGATGAGTCCTCCTCTCCTGTTTCGTATTCTGGTGCCGTGAATGAGGCTACTGCTTCTTACAAACGCCGAGCACCTTGAGCGTCCGTCAAGAAGATGGGAAAGCATGAGAATGATGAATGCGGGTAAGCTCCGGGAAACTCGAGCTGCTTGCGGCTTCATCATCGTCGCACCAAAACATTATTGTGTGAAATAAAAGTGAAAAAGTGAAAAACGAACCAAAATCGAAAATGGTTTTCGCAAATTCGCGCCAAATCCAGAGAAGCCGTTTCCGAGGGGTCATTATTCCTCTTTTATGAGATCGACCATGGCGGCATTCGCCGTGAATGCCGGTTTCATTCATCCTTCGATCGCATGAGGAACTTACACACGCCCAAAAATGAAGATGCTGACGAAATTATTATCGCTCCGCAAGCACAGGAACATGCAGGCATTAGCCAGCCAGCACTATCACAGCCAGAACAGGCCGCCGAGATCAATACTAAGAAGGACCATCAACGCTCCCACTCGCACAGTACTTTATCAAAAGCTCCGTCACCTGCTACTGCGGTAAATTCGATTTCTGCAGCAACAAGGACTGCACGGGCATCACATCAATTTGGAAGGTTCATGCGAGTTTTACCAGCCCTATTTGTACTTTGTTCGTTGCGTCTTATCGCACCGCATCCAAGTATCGAAATCTACAGGCAGAGCCTACTAAAGAAGACAATGGTATTTCAGAATACAGCTTCTTGCCCTTTTCAAAACGCGACAGAGTCACTGATCATAAATTCAGAAAACAGCTGGTCTATTAATGCCAATGCTTGGGTCTGGCGGAACGACAACCACTCCGAGCCGCTCCGAATCCCCAAGCCCAAGAGGCGCCCTGCCATTACAGAACGGTTCGATGAAGCAACGCGGAACGAAACAACGGTTGTGCTTTATGGATCATCGCACCTACGGGCGCTCTACTTTCACTTTGTTCGTCTCCATCGGGGAGAACAGTTGAACGTGGCACTCGAAGACAAGGTACGGCTGGTGGCAAGTGGAACAATACCATTTTCGATCAAATGCGATCCCGACAAATCCGGCTGGAAAAGCGGCAACTATGGAGTCGATCTACCAAATTGTGGTCCACCAAAAAGCAGGGTGGTGGAGGAACTTGGCCCAGGTGTTGCTATCGGCTTTAAGACATTTCTGCATACCCCGGATGCAGATGATTTGTTTCTCGAGTTCCTTCGAGACAACAATCTGCGCCATCCAACAGTTCTCATGTTTGATATTGGTGTATGGGGCGCCCGAGGGAATCGGACGGGGTCCAACAGGACACGTCAGATCATGTCTTACGAACAGGAAATCGAATACTACTTGGACTGGATATATACTTCGTTTCCCTCCTCTCTGAAGGTTTTCATTCGGGACACCAACACCAGCGAGCAAGAACGAGCAATAATTGAAAAGTATCTGCGTGGGGTGGTTATGAATGACGAAAGATCTTTTATCTGGCGAAAAGACCTCTTGGTGAAAAACAAAGTGCGGCGAATACCGTGTGGGCACGGTTGTGAAGGCCCTCTCCTGCATGTCATGGCAATCCGATTCTTTAAGTTCCTTCACACATTGTCACCTTCTGGCTGTTCTTCGGAGTAGAAGGTCTGTCTTTGGTCCAACTTGGCAACACGAAAATGTGTGATATAACCGACACTAGGGATATTGCAAAACCTTCTCCTATGCATTTGCTGGGATCTTCCATGCACATACCACCCACCATCAGACAGACTCGTAAGCACACCGGCCGTAATACAACTAGAAACAAGTATATACGACAAGAAGACGAACCGTCAAGGTCCATGGTGTGCGAACTCGTTGTGACCGCACGCCAATTGAACATGACGTTCTCTCGACGTTCTTACATACATGTGATGTCTCATTGTCTAATACTATATGGAGATGAAGATGCCGTACGATAACGGTAATCCCTCATGCATTCATAGTACGAGATCCTGTTGGAGAAGAACCATCGACTAGCTCGATTGTAAGAGACATATTTTATCAATGTCACCCCCAGCTTTCGCCGCGGAGGAAATATTTGTCTCACGCAATCGCACGAGTGACGGCGGTGACGACCATGTTGATGGCTTTCGGCGTGTGCCACATCCGTCTTCAGGGGTGGAGGTGGTCGAGCTAAGCGAACGCGGACAAGAGCTATTGAGGAATTTATCGTTGAATCTAGCAGAATTCTCTTTGACATATCTAGAAAACAAGATAGTTTGGCTCGGAGACGACTCTTGCTTAACTTTTGGAGTGCATGCATACTGCAATTTTCGCGAAAGCTCCGGTTATGCTCAACTGTTAGATATCGACATTGAATACGCTGATGAAGCTTTTCCTGAATCAGTAAGCGTTAAGCGTCTGGGTCTCTTCGTCGGCGACACCGGAATCTCGAGGTATTGTGATCCATCTCCCACTGAATTATATGGAATCTTCTTCTGGAAACCATATGCGTCTCACTCATGATGCTGAGGATAGCGATGACGAAGACTCTCATCCTATCTTTCCAATCTCGGGTCCGGCGTTGTCACAGTTCTTTTTAAGAGACGCTGGTAAAAATGTCCCAAGTCTTAGTCTGACGGGATATACGCTAGATGAAGACCAGTGCCGTGCGATAATTACTTCAATTGCAAAGGAAGAAGAAAATTTCTTTGAACTATTCAAGTGTGATTTTACTGAAGCAGGAGAACGAATCCTACTTGATGGCATGCGCCGTAACTATATTCCAGCCTACCTATCAGAGTGCAACATCAACCCTCGGTCTCTAGCTGATTCCCTTCGTGGAAATGAAAATCTCATGGCACTCAGACTTGAGAAAAGTACATAGCGATGACCTTCATTATTTTCTACAGGCTGTTGGTAAAACTTTGAGTCTTGAACTATTGGAGCTGCTAGACGTTGCCATTAATGTTGAAAACTGGGACCTCATGTGTCAGTCGTTGGCGAACCACCCGACACTCGAGTATCTTAGCTTGAGGAACACCGACTTCCATGATCGACCCATGTCTAAAGCAAAAAAGACCCACCGAACACAACGCCTGGCGGAGATGCTGCGAGGGAATGGCACAATCAGTAATATATCTATGCGCTGGGACCAGCATGACGAGAATATCTGGCAACGCGAAAGCACACCACAACTTAAAGTTAATGAGGTCAGGCCGAGCATCGTCGCCGTGAAAAAGGCCCAGGGCACGTTGCGTGCACCCTTGTTTGGACGGGCGCTGCACGCCGTCAGCGACAATGACACTTTTCTCTTATGATGATCAAGGGCAACGTTGATCTGTTCGCTGGTCTCTTCCACGGGCGGTCGAGACGCGCTAGGAAGCGTACACGGTATACCAAATAAATTGAAACGGCGACAGCAATCCATGGTATTTGCTGGCTCAATAGAAGCCCTCAGATGAAAATCATTGAACCGAAACAGTCGAGCCAATTTTTTGCTTCGTTATTTACTAGCTAGCTAAACGCTCTGTGCTGTATCGTCTCGGTCCTGCTATGAATATGTAGCTTACATAGCCAGAGCAAGCGTGGCGTCCGCAGGCAACACACAGTCCCGCGAAAGATAGGCTCGTGAAAGGCAATTAAACTCCGGGCTTTTGTTGATTGTTCGCTAGGCATCGATGCTGCTCTTCGCCGACAACTTCGCCGCGATCCAATCTTCACCGACCGACCATTTTCAATTTGAAGATGGGCTCACAAATCTAAAATAAAAAGCTCACCACTTTTTGTGAAGACCGCCAACAAGACAACACCATCTATAGCCCAAAAGCAAGAGACGAAGAAGTAATTATCATGACAGCCCAGCAAGAGCCACTAAACAAAACCAAAACAAACGAGATTCAACTGCAAGAGACCAATCTCCGCGACAACGGCGCCGACTTTCAGGACGAAGAAGCCAAGAAGACGCGCGCCAATAATGATGGCGGCAGTGCCTCTAGTAGTACTGTTGAAACTATCACAGCCAGGAATAATCTGTCTAGCCCGTTCAGGTTCGTTCCACTCAGCATGGGTGGAGGTGGGCGAACTCATATGGTAACGAACGGTTCTCGCCGTTTGATGGAACAAGAGGCTGGGCTCGCCGACCTGCAGAAAATGACCGAAAGCTTTTACGAAAAGGCCTTTCAAGACGCAACGTTGGACCAGTTCATTCATTCGCACAACGATCCACACGGCAATCGATTCGCCAAGTGGATTCATCAAAAGTTGTCAGGTAGTAACGTTTGGGATCAAGATCGTCGGACCCGAGACCGTACCCCCAAGACTTTGGCTGGCGGCCACCAACACGTGGTGCACGATCGTTCGTCGGCCCACGTAGCGGCATGGTATTCCACCAAGCGACCGGTGGAAGATCAAGGCCATCATTTCAAACTCGACGAAGCTCGCGTCTGGATGCGCCTGCACTTTTGGGCGATGCGCGATACGGGGCTCTTGGAGACGGCGCCCAGTTTTGCTGATTATTACGTTCGCTTTATCGGGCATTTCATGCGAGTCTACGAAGGTACGGCACCCATGTTTGCCCGAGAAAGCTTGCGTTGGTCGGCCAATCCAGCGAATATCGAGAGCTACGTTGCTTCTGGGCGTCGCATGACGGACGTGCTGGGGTTGAGCTTGGTGCAAGCGGAACGACAGTTGCCGTCACCAGAAGCGGCGGACATGGAATGGCCGTACAACACGACGGCACAAAATGCCTCTGTCGAGCCCGAGGCATTCTAATGGAAAGCAGAATAGCGAGTGTTCTCGATCCACGCAATACATGTAAACAATCGGTCAGCGCATCGAACAAGAAAGGTTCAACGCACAAAGTAGAAATGATAGTAATACCAATTGTGTACAAATACGAGACATTCTAGCTACTGTTACCAGGATACTATGGTTTAGCAAACTCACTACATCGTAGTAACAAGCTCCTTGTTGAAGGACCACAGAGGTAAAGCGTAGTTTGACATTTCCGTGTACGTGTTGTCTTGATTCTTTAAATTTTTCTACTCCATACAAATTCAACTGTATCCTTCCGCATCAACTAAAGCAAAGACTTACTGCTCCGCTAGACGCTTCTTGATATTGGCAATGGCTTTACCAGGATTCAAGTGCTTGGGGCATACCTTGGTACAGTTCATGATTGTATGGCAACGATATAACTTGAAGGCATCATCCAAGTCGGCCAAACGCTCCTTGGTCTTTCCATCTCGCGAGTCCTCAATCCATCGGTAAGCCTGCATCAGGACGGCAGGTCCCAAGTACTTGTCAGAATTCCACCAGTAGCTAGGACACGCCGTACTACAGCACGCACAGAGAATACACTCGTACATGCCATCCAACTTGGCACGATCCTCCTTGGACTGCAACCACTCACCGTCCTGTCCTTCTGCCTTGGCCTTGCCAGGCTGCAACCAGGGTTCAATGCTACGGTACTGTTCGTAAAAGTTTCCCATGTCGGGAATCAAGTCTTTCATGACGTACATGTGCGGAAGCGGGTAAATCTTGGAAGCTTTTGTTTCCGTGTGGTCAATATACGAGAGACACGCCAAGGTATTGACACCATCAATGTTCATGGCACAGCTACCGCAGATACCTTCACGACAGGAGCGACGAAATGTAAGAGTGGGATCTTGTTCGTTCTTGATCTTGATGAGTGCATCGAGCACCATGGGACCGCAGTCTTCGAGGTCGATGGGATAGGTGCTCAAATAGGGTTGCTGGCTCTGTTCCGGATCCCATCGATAGACTTTAAAGTACTTGATGCGTTCTTGAGCAGCTGGAGTTCCGACCTTGAGCGAGGCATCCGAAGCCAAGGATCGAGCGACAGTGCGTGTAATCTAAAGAGGGAAACGCAACAAAACGATTGTAGAGAGGGCGTGTGAGGGAACAAACGAACGCCGAGTAGAGTACAGTCCATCGTCGAACATGAAAATAGCGTTCGGGCTGCAGACCAACGCCCCGAAATGGATGTCGTTGATACAACAGCGTTTTGAATTCAACTATAGCGCCACCAAAAGTACGTACCAACGACTTGGTAGTTCGAGAGGTTGTGGAGAGCATCATGGTATTGCGCTGGTTTTGTAGTTGTAAGGGTAAAGTCTCTTTGAAGCTTGATACTGATACTACCCATCAGTAGCAATCGCGAAGCAATCTTTCGATTTCTGCGACCCTGACTGACTGCTGACTGACTCTATCCTGAAAGAAATGCATGATGATCTTCTTCTCCAAACGACGACGCGACGATTCATTGATTGTTGGAAGAATTGGCGCGCGCGAAGTCAAAACAGGCCATTTCTGTTCGGTCGTCTGTCCGGTACCGGTACAAAACGCCACCCTGAAACCATATCCCCTTGCTGAAACCTTCGATGCGCTTCCCTCGTTCTTTCCCGCTCCTCACAATAATTCAGCCACACCACGCGATAGTTTTCTTGTTCACCATGGCCACTGAAGCAGCAACAACCGAAGAGGCAAAGCCGCTCACTCCCATTACCGTCATCACGGGATTTCTGGGAGCTGGAAAGACAACCTTTGTCAACTACATCCTCAAAGAACAGAACGAATGGAAGATTTGCGTCCTCGAGAACGAGTTTGGAGAGGTTTCCATTGACGACGGACTGGGTAAGTTACCTATTTCCTTATTGCACGCGCACAATTATTGTATTGCTTGATATCTGTAACGAATTTGCATTTATTCTCACGCGCACGAGTCCCTTTTTTCTAAACAGTCGCTGAATCACTCGACGCCCCCGAAGATTTGATTACCATGGACAATGGCTGCGTCTGCTGCAGTGTCCGTGGTGACTTGGTTCGCACGCTGGGTCAACTCACCAAGCGCCGTCACGAGTTTGACGCCATTTTGTTGGAGACGACGGGTCTGGCCGATCCAGCCCCGATTGTGTACACGGTCCAAACCAACAGCAAAATGTCCGAAAACTATTTCATTGACTCCATTGTGTGTTTGGCGGATTGCAAGCATTTGACGTTGCATTTGGATGAAAAAAAGCCGGATGGTTCGGCCAACGAGGCCTTGCAGCAAGTGGCGTTTGCCGACAAGATTCTCTTGAACAAGATTGATTTGGTCTCGCCGGAAGAGAAAAAGGCGTTGAAGGATCGTTTGTTTGGAATCAACAAGTTTGCCGTGGTTATTGAGACTGAAAAGAGTCGAGCGCCCTTGGAAAAGATTTTGGGATTGAATAGTTTCAACATGGAATCCATCTTGAACTACGATCCCGACTTTTTCGAGTCGCAAGAAGGAGGCTCGACACACAATTTGGATTTGGTCAGTTCGGTCGGAATCACTTTCAAGGGAAGCTTGCACGCGCAGTGGTTCAACATGTTCATGATGGACTTGTTGCGGGAACGAGCTGCGGATATCTACCGTTCCAAGGGATTGCTGTCCTTTCACGGACAAGGCGACACCAAGTTTGTCTTTCAGGGTGTCCACGAACAAATCAACTTTGGTCCTTCCAAGGAACCGTGGAATCCTAATGAAGAGCGTGTGAACAAGTTTGTCTTTATTGGCAAAAACTTGAACCGGGAAGAGCTCACCAAGAGCCTAATGGAATGCATGTACAAGGAGGAGGAAGGCGCAGCAAAGAGTTCGTAAAAACGCTGTTGATCTCGCTCTGACTGTGGCATTTTAACATTAATCTATTACTACTGATACGGCTTTCATAGATGCGTCTTGGATTTACTGCAGTACTAGACTCGACTTTCCCCAGGAGCTTTTCTTTCATACCATCTCGGCTAGACCATGTAGGCGGCGGTGCAGTCCAGTGCAGTCAGGTCACGGTTAGTCACGGATGGTCATGGTTACGCCGGCCCGCCCCAGTACTAGGAATACCAGTAGAGCTCCACGCGTGGAACAAATGCATTTTGAACTGTGGTTTCTCGTAGACTTGACATCTGAACTCCTCCGTTTTGGTTTGCTGGTCATAG